>CEUK01004677.1_pt1 | contig 35572 bp, 29 predicted proteins | sample 356451 | NCBI WGS metagenome assembly CEUK01 (sample SAMEA2622843, study PRJEB7988) | marine metagenome | isolation source: saline water (ENVO:00002010), including
AGGAAGAAGACGATATAAATAATAATTCCAATATTAATTTTACTTCAAGGTGTAGTATATAAAAAAAGATTAGTTGTTGAATAAAAAAAAGGGTATCAAATTGATACCCTTTTTTATTAATTTTCAGATTAAATTATTTAATCTGTATTGATGATGTCATTGATGTATTTTCATCTGAAATACGAACAATATATTGTCCGGCATTTAAAGAAGAAAGATTAAGTTTTATATTGTTATCTCCTTCAACTAAATCATTTTCAGAAGTATAGACTACTTGTCCAAGTAAGTTACTTATTTCAATTCTTGCAGAATTTCCATTTTTTGAATTAACTGAGATAGTTATATTACCACTTGAGGGATTAGGAAATATTTCACTTTTGTTAAGACTTGATTCATTTAATGAAGATATACCAGAACAATTCATAACATTAGGTGAAAATCCAGCACTTGACATTGCTGTCTCAAAATCACCAATTCCTGTAACAGGCCATATATCTGCATTTTTCAGCTTCATATCTGGACCAACTAAACAGTATGTTGGATATCCAGCTGGTAGAAAAGATGCTATAACTGCATCACCACCCCCTTCATTTCCTGAAGCAGCCGGTGCTGGGCTGTGTCCTGAAGAAATAGAATATTGATTTTCAAATGCTAGAACTTGTGCATCACTATCTCCAGTAGCTATAGAGATACAGAATAGATCACCTTCATTACATCCATATTTTTGATGGAGTTCACTAAAGAATGGAACTGTTGATTGACAAGGTGGACATGTAACGAAAAAGAAGTCAATTAGTACCCATTGACCAGAAGCTGTTATACTACTTAAAGTGTGAGTGTTTCCATGAACATCAGTTACTGTGAAGTCACTTACAGTTTGACCAACTGAAAAACCTCCAACTTGACTAAATGATAATTGAATAAACATCAAAAGTGATGCTAAAAGTGTAATTGTTTTTTTCATAATTTTTTGATTAGTTATTATTTAATATTGCTAATATATCTAATAATGGTATTAAAATCATATTTTTTTTTAATAGATATAAAAAAAAGCGCTCATATGAGCGCTTTTTTAAATTTTGTCAAGCAATTATTTTTTTACTTTATCAATAACTGCTTTAAAAGCATCAGGATGGTTCATAGCTAAATCTGCAAGTACTTTACGATTAAGTTCAATTTTACTTTTGTTAACTAGCCCCATAAATTGAGAATAACTCATTCCATGTTGACGAGCACCTGCATTGATACGCATAATCCATAGTGAACGGAAATTTCTTTTCTTTTGTTTTCGTCCAGTGTATGCATAAAGCATACCCTTTTCTACTGCATTTTTAGCAACTGTCCAAACATTTTTTCTTCTTCCAAAGTAACCTTTGGCGTGCTTCATTACTTTTTTTCGTCTTGCTTTTGACGCAACGTGATTAACTGATCTAGGCATAATTTTAGTTTTTTGACAAAGAGTGCATCAATACTTAAGATGTCTTAGTTACTCGTTGTCGGGTTAACATTTTTAATAAACCTGTATGAAACTATTTCATACATAATTGTTGTTTGACATTCGCTTCATCGGCTTTATGAACTAAGCCAGAGTGTGTCAAATTACGTTTTTGCTTTTTAGTCTTTTTTGTTAGAATGTGACTTTTAAAAGCATGTTTTCTTTTAATTTTACCAGTGCCAGTTACTTGGAATCTCTTTTTAGCACTGGATTTAGTTTTCATTTTTGGCATTTTACTTAATTTTAATTACCTATTTTTTTAGTTTTTATTTTTTCTTAGAATTAATCATCATAATCATTCTTTTTCCCTCTAATTTAGGCATTTGTTCAATTATACCATAATCTTCAAGTTCTTGAGCTAATCTAAGTAGAAGTATTTCTCCTCTATCTTTAAACACAATTGTACGTCCTCTAAAAAAAACATATGCTTTAACTTTATTTCCTTCTTTTAAGAACTTTTTTGCGTGAGCTAATTTGAATTCAAAGTCATGATCATCCGTATTAGGCCCAAATCTAATTTCTTTTAAAACAACTTTGCTCTGTTTTGATTTTAGTTCTTTTGCCTTCTTTTTTTTATTATATAAGAATTTTTTATAGTCTAAAATTTTACATACTGGTGGATCAGCTTTGGGAGAAATTTCAACTAAATCAAGTTCTGCTTCTTCAGCTTTTTTAATAGCTTCTGATGTTGCTATAATAATAGGTTCAGCTCCTTCTCGAATTAATCGAATCGTTTTTGCATAAATCTTTTCATTAATCCTATGCTCTGGTTCTTCTTCTCTTCTTGTAAACCTTCTTCTGTTGTTAGGTCTTCTCATTAATTAATTTAATTATTTAAAGCTAATTCACTTTCAATTTTATCGTTAATAATTTTTACAAAATTTTCGAGGCTCATAGCACCTAAGTCCCCATCTCCTCTTTTACGCACAGCTAACTCATTGTTTTTTGCTTCTTTCTCACCAATTATTAGCATGAAAGGAATTTTATTTAATTCCGATTCACGTATTTTTTTGCCAATTTTCTCATTACGATCATCAACGAATCCGCGAATATCGTAATTATTTAGTAATTGTAAAAGATTTTTGCAGTAATCATTATATTTCTCACTAATTGGTAGTATTGTAATTTGATTTGTTGTTAGCCATAATGGGAAATCTCCTGCACAATGTTCTAATAATACTGCTACAAATCTTTCCATAGAGCCAAATGGAGCACGGTGAATCATTATTGGCCTATGTTTTTGATTGTCAGTTCCAGTATATTCTAATTCAAAACGTTCAGGTAAGTTATAGTCTACTTGGATTGTACCTAGTTGCCATTCTCTTCCTAAAGCATCTTCTACCATAAAGTCTAGTTTTGGTCCATAAAATGCTGCTTCACCATATTCGATTACAGTTTTAAGATCTTTTTCATTACTTGCATTAATAATAGCTTTTTCAGCTTTATCCCAATTCTTATCAGAACCGATATATTTTCCTGGTTTTTCAGGATCTCTTAATGAAATTTGGGCTTTGAAATTTTCAAATTTTAGAGTTTTAAAAATATATAACACTAAATCAATTACTTTTTTAAATTCATCCTCTACTTGATCTTGAGTACAGAAAATATGAGCATCATCTTGCGTAAACCCTCTAACACGAGTTAATCCATGAAGCTCCCCTGATTGTTCGTATCGGTAGACTGTACCAAATTCTGCGTATCTTACTGGTAAATCTTTATATGATTTTGGTTTCGCTTTATATATTTCACAATGATGGGGACAATTCATAGGTTTTAGAAGAAATTCTTCATTTTCATCAGGTGTGTTTATTGGTTGGAAAGAATCTTTTCCATATTTACTATAATGACCAGAACAAGTATATAATTCTTTGCTTCCAATATGTGGAGTGATTACTTGATCGTAGCCATGTTTTTTTTGAGCTTTTTTTAAAAAGTTTTCTAGACGCTCTCTTAATGAAGCTCCTTTTGGAAGCCAAAGCGGTAGACCTTGACCGACACGTTGTGAAAAAGTGAATAAATCAAGCTCTTTACCTAACTTTCTATGATCTCTCTCTTTCGCAAGTTGAATTTTTTCAAGATAATCATTTAGTTCTGCGTTTTTAGGAAAGGTAATTCCATAAATACGCGTTAGTTGTTTTCTTGTCTCATCTCCTCTCCAATATGCACCAGCAATTGATGTTAATTTAATTGCTTTAATGAAACCTGTATTTGGTATATGAGGACCACGACATAAATCTGTGAAATTTCCTTGAGTATAGAATGTGATATTCCCATCTTCCAAGTCATCTATTAATTCTAACTTATATTCATCTTTTTTATCTTTGAAATAATTGATTGCTTCAATTTTTGAAATAGTTTTTCGAATAAAGGGATTTTTTTCTTTTGCTAACTCCTTCATCTTTTTTTCAATTTTTTCCAAATCAGCTTCAGTAATAGTATAATCCATAAAATCTACATCATAGTAGAATCCATTTTTAATTGGTGGGCCAATAGCTAATTTAATTCCAGGAAAATAGAATTCTAATGCTTCTGCCATTAGGTGTGCTGAAGAGTGCCACATAGTTGATTTTCCTTCATTATCATTCCAAGTTAATAATTGTAATTTTGAATCAATTGTTATAGGTCTATTGGCATCAATAACTTCATTATTCACTTTTGCCGCAAGAACATTTCTAGCGAGGCCTTCTGATATACTTTTTGCAATATCCATTGGAGATGTACCATTTTCAACTTTTTTAATGGAACCGTCTGGTAATGTTATATTGATCATTTTGTGAAAATAAAATTAGAGAGCAAAGATAGTGAATTCTATTTAGTAAATTATATTATTCAATAGCATCAAATTAATTATGTAGATTCTTTTTAATAAAATTTTGTTTCAATCTATCTGATAAAATTTTTAAGTCTATTATTTTTGTAATTTAATTTATACAATTCTATGAGCTTAGTATATGCTCAAATATTTTTTTATTTATTTTTATTTTGTTCATTTAGTTCGGCTCAAAAGCAATATTTTATAAAATTTAATGATAAGGAAATAAAATTAGATGGAGAATTAAATGAAAAACATTGGCAAGATGCTGAAATTGCTTCAGGATTTATTGTGAATTCACCTATATATGGAAGTCCATCGAAATTTAGTTCAGAAGTAAGGTTGTATTATGATTCTGAGGCAATATATGTAGGTGGTATTCTGAAAGATCCTTTCCCAGATTCTATTAGTTATTCATTATCACAAAGAGATCAAACAGGTAATGCTGATTGGGTAGGTGTTTCAATTGATCCTTATGGTAATAATGTTAATGCATTTAGATTTGTTGTTACATCTGCAGGGGTCGAAATTGATGGTTTAGAATCTATAAATGATATTGATTATTTATGGAATTCGGTATGGAGAAGTGCTACAGCAAGGCGTAATGATGGTTGGTCTTTTGAAATGAAAATACCTTTTTCAGCTATACGATTTCCTAATAAGGATGTTCAAGAATGGAATTTTAATATTTGGCGACAAGTTAGGCGTGTAAGAGAAATTTCAACTTGGAACGCTGTAGATCCTAACTTATTTGGAAAGATAACACAATCAGGTAAGTTAATAGGTGTACAGGGTGTTAAATCTCCAATCAGATTATCTTTTTCACCATACGCTACTAGTTATTTGGTTAATACTTATGATAATTTGGAAGAGAGTCAAATATGGAATACTCGTTTAACAGGTGGGATCGATTTGAAGTATGGTTTAAATGATGCTTTTACACTAGACATGATATTAATTCCGGATTTTGGTCAAACTTTATCAGATAATGAAATTCTTAATTTAGGTCCTTTTGAAGTTTATTACAATGAAAATCGTCCTTTTTTTTTAGAAGGTACAGATTTATTTAATATTGGTGGAGTTTTTTATTCTCGACGTATAGGTGGTCAACCATATAGATCAGCTTACAATAACTTAGATTATGATAAAGGTGAAAGAGTTGTTAGAAACTTACAACAAGTTCCATTAATTAATGGAAGTAAAGTTTCTGGAAGAACAAAAAAAGGTTTGGGAGTTGCTGTTTTTAATGCATTAGAGTCTAGATTAGATGCAACAATTGAGGATAGTAATGGAGTTCAAAGACAGTATGAAACGAATCCTTTGACTAACTATAATGTTTTTGTTTTATCGCAAAATTTGAAGAATAATAGTACAATTTCTTTAGTTAATACTAATGTTATGAGAAATGGTGTTGCGCATGATGCAAATGTAACTGTAGGATCAGCCGAATTATATACATCAAATGGTAAGTATAAAATTTCATCAGATTTAAAATTTTCATCTATTTTTAATGATAAACCAGAATATGGGTATGCATTATCTTCCTCTATTAGGAAGATTTCTGGTATATGGAGATATAGATTTGGATATAGCGAGGAAAGTGACCGATTTAATCCAAATGATTTAGGTTTTTTATATAATAATAATGCTCGAATCTATGATGCAGCTATTAGTTGGAATAGTTTTGAGTCAAGTAAGTTTTTTTATAGAAGATCAGCATCTATTGCTTTAAAATATGAAGAGTTGTATAAGCCACAACTTTTCAATTATTTTCATGTTAAAGTGCATTTAGGAGGGTTACATAAGAAGCAATTATATACTCGTATTACAGCAAACATTTATCCTTTTGGTATTATTGATCATTTTGAGTCGCGTAAGTTTGGAAAAGAGGTTAGATTTAATCCAAATGCAATGTTAAAATGGATGTATTCTTCAGATTATAGTAAAAGGTTAGCCTTAGATGGTGATTTTTGGTTTAAACAATTTTTTGGAAGAGATCAATATGGTTTTGGAATGTATATAAGTCCAAGGTTACGTGTTTCTGATAGAATGTTTCTTATTTGGAATACAAAACTTGAATTTATAAGAGGAGATTATGGTTTTGTTACTTCAAAAGAGTCTTCTTACGAAGATTTTATATTACTAGGTTTTCGCGATCGTGAATTAGTAGTCAATAAAATATCTACAGAGTTTTTATTTACTAATAGAATGAGTATTGATTTACAGTTTAGACATTATTGGCAGCAAGTAAGATATATCAATTTTGCAACCTTAGAAGATGATGCTATTATGTCATCAACTACTTATAATCCATTGCAAGATAATGGCGAATCTGTTCATAATACTAGTTATAATGCTTTTACATTAGATTTAAATTATCGTTGGGTGTTTATTCCTGGGAGTGAACTTAGAATTGTATATAAGAATAATATTTTTTATTCTAAGACAGAACTAGATGAAAGTTATTTTAGAACTTTTGATTCGCTTTTCAACCAACCTCAAATTAATAGTATATCTATGAAATTATTGTTTTTTATAGATGTTCTTTATTTTCGTTCAAATAGAGTAAAGAAAAGTTTAAAAAATAAAATCTAAAACTTCATAAGCAGAAAGTGTTAGATAAAATATATTTATCTATTTAGCATAACTGGCATAACAAGCATTAATATATCTTCATCCTTGTTTTTCTCAGATGGAGTTAATAAACCAGCTCTACTAGGTTCACTCATTTCTAAACAAACTTCTGAAGTATCAAGGTTATTTAACATTTCCATTAAAAATCGAGAATTAAAACCAATTTCCATATCCTCACCTGAATAATTACAAGTTAAACGTTCATTTGCTTCATTCGAAAAATCAATATCTTCAGCTGATAAGGAAAGTTCAGATCCAGCTAGTTTTAATTTTATTTGGTGTGTCGTTTTGTTTGAAAAAATAGAAACTCTTTTAATTGAACTTAAAAATTGTAATCTATCAATTTTAAGAACATTAGGATTCTCTTTAGGAATTACTGCTTCATAATTCGGATATTTACCATCAATTAGACGACATATTAATACATTTTCATTAAATGTAAATACAGCATTTGAATCATTGTATTCTAATTTAACATCTTCATCACCTTTTAAGTTAAGTTTTAAAAGGTTTAGAGGTTTCTTTGGTAAAATAAAAGAAGAGCTTCCAGAAGCTTGAGAATCAGTTCTTGAATAACGAACAAGTTTGTGCGCATCTGTAGCTACAAATGTTATGTTATCTGGAGAAAATTCACAGAAAACTCCACTCATTACAGGTCTCAAGTCATCTATACCTGTAGCAAATAATGTTTTATTAATTGCATTTGAAATAATTTCTCCAGAAATATTAATTGAGCTAGGTGAACCTAATTCTGGTGTACGAGGAAAATCTTCACCATTATATCCAACCATTTTAGATTTACCATTATCGTATGCTATTTCAACTGAAAAAGTGTTTTTATTAACTAAAAAAGTACATGGCTGATCAGGAAGATTTTTTAATACATCTAATAACAATTTTGCAGGGATCGCAATTTTACCTTCTTCTTTTGCTTCTACTTTCATTGAAGTACGCATTGTTGTTTCTAAGTCAGACGCAGATATAGTAAGTTTGCCATCTATAATTTCAAATAGAAAATTATCTAAGATAGGTAAGGTGTTGTTAGTACTTAAAACTCCTGAAATTCTTTGAAGTTGTTTTAATAAAGATGCACTTGATATTACGAAATTCATTTAAAATATATTATTATTTAATACACTCAAAACTATTAATTAATTAGTAATTATTTATATTATATTTTGTTCTTTTACGTGTTAGTTATTAACAAAATGTTAGCTATTTTTTTTGCTTATCAAGCATAGAAATATCCATAGGAAAATAAATATGTCCTAATAATAGTGGGTTGAAAACAAAATATTGACATTTCACAATCTCTCCAGTTGGTAATTCCATCCAAAAACGGTCTTTATCTGTGTCTCTATATTCTATTTGCTCTGTATTTGTGTATTCATTTATTTTAATTCTAAAACATTTAAGTTTTGTTGTTGAATTATTTGTTTCAGTTAAAGATAAAACGCAAAAAGGACTAGTTTTTTTTAGACTATCTATTTGTTTTTCATTTAGTTCAAAATTAGCTTGTTCATAATGTATTTTTTGATAATTATTGAGATATCTAAAAATCATACTTGTGTCTACATATTCTAATGGTTTTCCTTGTTGAAAAACACTCATATTGGTTCCATTTTTCCTTACTGTAAAACTTCTTTCAGGTTCATCAAAGAATTTTAGATCTACCTCTTTAATATCTTCTATTTTTAAAGTAAATATATCTGTACATAACCATTTTCTATAATCAGCGAAAAAGCGAGGTTCAATAATTCCATTTACACCTTTTATTTTCATAATTACAGGATTGTCACTTTTTCCATATTTTTTAGAGTCCAGTAACATTATTTGACCATAATGATCTTGAGCACTTGGACCTATATACCATGATTTTATCCATTCACCATTTTCATATATATCCACTTTTGAATGTTGGCTAGACATAAGTTTTTTATACTTTTCGTGTGAACTTTCAGGTAAATATCCTTTGAACTCTATATTTCTAAATGTTTCTAAAATGAATTCTACGTTTGTTTGTTGTATACAATTTCCATTTTTGTCTGTCCAATCTTCTTCATTTCGTATAATTTCAAAACTTCTATTAAAGGCGTCGTTGATAATTATTTTATCAATGTTTTCAGTGTTTTTAATTGCAAACTCAATTAGTTCTAAATCTGATTTACCTTTGTTTTTATAAAGAATATTAACATAATATGTCAACCCTAAAATAATAACCAATGCGAATATTAGTTTAATTAATTTTTTCATTTCATTAAATTTTAGGTGTATTTATTTTTGCGAATTAATCCAAATGATAGGGCAATTATTAAAATTATTCCAATAGGAAGAATCAAATTTAAAATTTTGTAATAATTAGCACTTGATTTAATTTCTTCTGTGTTGATTTTGTGAATATCAATTTGACGACTACGAATATCTAACACTGAGTTGTCATCTAACATATAATCTACCATGTTTTGAAAGAAATCTTGGTTGCCAAAGAAGTGCGATATATTCATATTTATTAGCTCTTCACTAAATTGTAAGTTATTTATTTTTTTCGGTCTATATTGGTATCCAGTTCCGAATTTATTAGGTATAGAATCGTATTCATTTGCAATAAATCTTCCATTTCCAACAAGTAAAACTTTTCCTTCTTTTTTACTTTTTCTGTATAGTGTATCTTTGTAACCTTCAACAATACGATTTCTGTAGTGAGATTTAAAAATACCTTCAGCTAACCCTGCTAAACATTTTTTATTTGATTCGTTTTCTGGGTTTGCAACTAATTGAGGGTTCTTGCCATAATTTAATGGTAATGCTAAGCTAATCATAGGTGCTAATCCTGTTGGTATTGAATTTGAACTTGATGTTAATATTGGTTTTAATACAATATTAGGATCTTCCCCTACAAATTGAATTTCATTCGCATATTCAAGATTTACAGGCTCAACATTTCTAGCAATTGGATGAGAAGTAGGGGAAGCTATTATATTAAAGAACCACGGTATAATAGATTGGTTATTTAATGATACTCGTTTTGGAAGACAGCGTCCATCCATTATATAATTATCATTTATTTTTAAGCCGTAATCAAAAAGCATTTTATCAATTCTAAGATTTGAATATCTTGTTGTATGAGCTCTACCTATTGATTCTAATGTGTCTGTATTTATTTTTAATTTATCTAGAAAACACATTAATCTTCCTCCACGCATTAAAAATTGATCTATTAATAAAAGATCTTTATCGCTAAATTTTAATCTTGGTCGAGCAATAATTAATCCATCTAAATTATTTAATACCTGTATAGTATCATTGATAGTTACATCAGCAATATTAAAGTAAGGGGATATCAAGGCTCTAATTCGTTGTGTTTCTGGCCAAGTTAATTCTCCATGTCCATGAAGAAAACCTATACGTGGCTTTTTTTCCTGTGTAGCTCTTCTTATAGAACTGATTAAAATATATTCCAGATTATTAATAGAGTTTTGTATGATTTGAGAAATATTATTTAATTGATAAGGTCTTCCAGTTTTAGATCCCGGTAAAAACTGAATACTTTGAACTGTTGACCCTCCATATTCAATTATTGCACCTGGCCAGATCATCATTTGACTTTGAGAACCATCTTTATTATAAACTATATCCATGGGTAGAATACCCTTTCCTTTTGCCCAAATATTATCAAATAATTCTTGTTTTTCTATATCTGTACCAATGTTTGGATTAATAAACTGATATTCAATTTTGTTTCCGGTATATTGTTTGAATTCTTTTAATTTATCTTCTATTGCATTTCTGAAATGCTTTATTTCTGCAGGAAGTTTGCCTTCTAAATAAATTTTTAAGTTTAGGCGAGTTTTAAAATTATCTACATTTTTTAAATATGAAATTGTTCCATTTGCTAGGGAGTAACGTTGGTCATTAGTCATATCATAACGACTATTAATGAATGAAGATATTACATTGACTAAAATGATACTGACAATAATAATGGTTAAAAATGTCCAATTATATATTTTTTGTATACTCTTTGACATAATTATTTTTTTGTTGATTTAATAACTGTTAAAGCAGCGTAGATAAAACCATATATTAATGATAAAAAATAGATAATATTTTTTGTATCAATAACTCCTTTTTTTATTCCTTCATAATGAAATGTCATTCCAAAGTATTGAACTATAGAATCAAAGCTGCCCATTAAGTTATATGAACCTAATAGTGCAATCCCACCAATATTAGGTACAAAAATCCAGCAAAAGAAAAGAGCTAGAATAAAGGCAACGATTTGACTATTTGTTAATGCTGAGGTAAAGATACCTATTGCAACAAAGCATGAGCCTAATAGAATTAATCCTATGTATGATGTTATTGTTGCTCCATGGTCAAATTTACTAGGGTCTTCAGATAATTGAATCATTGAATAGTAGTAGATTAATGTTGGTAGTATTGCTATTAACATTAAGGTTACACTTGCGAAATATTTAGCTAAAAGTATTTTTAGATCAGAAATTGGTCGTGTAAATAATAGTTCTATGGTTCCTGTTCTTCGCTCTTCGGCAATAGAGCGCATAGTGATTGCAGGTATTAAGATGAGAAAAATTATTGGTGATGAGTTAAAGAATGGTATTAAGTCAGCTTCTGTTCCTTCTAATAGATTTGCTTCAGTTGGTGCAATCCAGTGCATTATACCTGATGATATTAAGTAAATTAAGATAAATACATAGCCAATGATTGAGCTTAAGAACCCTTTAATTTCTCTTAGGTACAATGATCTCATTATTTATTTAATTAAGTTATTATCAAAAGTAAGATTTCTAATTCAAATGTTCAATTACTCTTCTTTTTAAAACCATTAAAGTGTTCATGCATACTCCAAGCCAAAGGTTTTTCTTTGAACCAAGGTTTTATTTTTATCCAAGTTTCCTTGAATTTTTTTGAATTTCTGTATTTATTTAAGCTCTCTTCAGATGTCCAACAGCTATGTGTTATTATAACACTAGGATTATTAATGCTATGGTATAATTTCATCCCTAAACAACCAGGAAATTCATTGACGAAATTTTTGATTTGATCAAATAACGATAAGAAATCTGAAATTTTATCTTCTTTAAATTCTAATTTTACTATACGGTTAATCATGTGAAAAATGAATCGATTGTTTCTCTAGATCCTTGAGGTGTAAATTCTATTCGAATTATATCGTTAATATTTAATCCAAATAATTTTTCAGCACCTCCTCCGTTTTCATTTGCACCTCTATTAATAGCTATTTCCAAGTAATTATTTTCATTAAATAAGGCCACTTTTTCACCTTGTGGAACTTCATTATATGAATTTGATATTTTATTTATAAAGTAATCTTTTTTCTTAAAATATATAGTGAATGAAGTTTCTTCTCCGAATCTTTCAAAAAATGATTTGTGAATATTTGTTATTGCATTTCCATAGTTATCAATATGTATAATATATCCTTTAATAAGATTTTTTTCTATAATTGCGATAGGAGAGAATGCTTTTTTATAGACTTTAAATGGTGAGGCTATAGTTTCAATTTTGTTTCCTTTTATTAAAGATATACCGGCAGTTAAAAGTAAATTTTTTGTTGGAAATTTAAATAGTTTTTGATTTGATAATATATCTTCAATTCGCCAAAAAGAATCAGCTTCTTCTTCTTTTAAGAATGATCCAAAAAAACCATTATCATTGGATATAAAGTATTGTTTTTTATAGATTAAAATAGATGGAAAACTTCCATCTGATCCGCTAAAATTAACGATTGGTTCACTATCAACACCTATAATATGTACTGTGTTTTCTGGGAACTCTTTAAAACAGGATGCTAAAAGATATGCAGCTTCATTAATATCAAATGGTTTTACGTTGTGGGATATATCAACTATATGTATATCTTTAATTGATTTTAAGATAGATCCTTTTAGTGAAGCGACATAGTGGTCGTTCAATCCCATGTCAGTAGTTAATGTTATTATTGCCATTTTCAGTGAAAAATCAAAAGCACCGAGCCTAATTATTTTATAAATTTGATTCAAAAATAAGAAAAAGCTTTTCTTTATACTTATATAATTAGATCTAAATTAAAAGTGTAATGAGTTTAATATTAAAAAATTATAAACGTATTTTAGTTGGAAAGAAAAATAGAAATTAAGGGTATAAGCCCATTGGAATTCTTCGGTGTTAATAATGCCAAATTAAAGCAAATAAGGACTTATTTTCCAAAACTTAAGATTATTGCAAGAGGCAATATTATAAGCATAAAAGGTGATGAAGAAGTGATGGAACAATTTGAATCGAAATTTGATCTATTGGTTCGTCATTTTAATAAGTTTAATCTATTGACTGATCGTAATATTGAAGAAATAATAAAAGAAGATGGTATTAAACTATTAGACAACAAAAAAGCTTTTAATGTTATAGTTCATGGTAATCATGGTTCTAAGATTACTGCAAAAACTATTAATCAACATAGAATGGTTGATTTGATTGAAAGCAATGATATGGTTTTTGCTGTTGGGCCTGCAGGTACAGGGAAAACTTATACAGCTGTTGCTTTGGCTGTTCGTGCTTTGAAAGCTAAAGAGGTAAAGCGTATAATTTTAACGCGACCTGCAGTTGAATCAGGAGAACATTTAGGTTTTCTTCCAGGTGATTTAAAAGAGAAGTTAGATCCTTACTTAATGCCTTTATATGATGCTTTACGTGATATGATACCTCCTGAGAAACTAGCAGATATGATAGAGTATGGTATAGTTGAAATAGCTCCTTTGGCTTTCATGAGAGGGAGGACTCTAGATAAGGCGTTTGTTATATTAGATGAAGCACAGAATACAACTACTATGCAAATGAAGATGTTTTTAACAAGAATGGGGAAGTCTGCAAAATTTGTTGTCACAGGAGATATGTCACAAGTTGATTTGCCACGTCAACAAAAATCGGGTTTGATGTTTGCAATAGAAAAGCTTCAAAAACTTGAAGGTATTGGGATTATTAAAATGGGTTCAATTGATGTTATGCGTAATGTTTTAGTTAATAAGATTATTAATGCGTTTGAAACAGAAGAAAATTAAGATATTTCTATTAAATCAATTAGAAAGATATAAATGATTAGTTAATTTTATATGAAATAAAAAAGTAAGAAATGACTAATGTTATTACTGATTCTAAATTTAATTTTAAAGGTCAAATTAAATCTTATAAGGGCAAAGTTCGAGATGTTTATACGTTAGATAATGGTCTTTTGATTATGGTTGCTTCTGATAGAATTTCAGCATTTGATCATATACTCCCTAAAGGTATCCCATTTAAGGGTCAAGTTTTAAATCAAATTGCAACTATGTTTTTGAATGCAACTGAAGATATTGTTCCTAATTGGTTAATAGGGACACCCGACCCATCAGTATCTATTGGTTATGCTTGTGAACCCATTCGCGTTGAAATGGTCATTCGAGGATATATGTCTGGGCATGCTGCACGAGAATATAAATCAGGTAAACGAGTTTTATGTGGTGTACCATTGCCAGAAGGTATGAAAGAGAATGATAAGTTTCCTAATCCAATCATTACTCCTGCTACAAAAGCTGAGGAAGGACATGATGAAGATATTTCTCGTGAAGAAATTATAAATCAAGGAATTGTTGCAGAAGAAATATATATAAAATTAGAAGAATATACTAGAGCATTGTTTCAAAGAGGGACCGAAATAGCAGCAGATAAAGGTTTAATTTTAGTTGATACTAAATATGAGTTTGGGATGAAGGACGGTGAGATTGTTCTTATAGATGAAATTCACACTCCCGATTCTTCAAGATATTTTTATGCTGATGGTTATGAACACCGTCAAGAAAAAGGTGAAGTACAAAAACAATTATCAAAAGAGTTTGTTCGTGAATGGTTGATAGAGAAAGGTTTTCAGGGATTAGAAGGTCAGAGAATGCCTAATATGCCAAATTCTTTTGTGGATGTTGTTACAAATCGTTATATAGAGTTATATGAGGTTATTACAGGAAAAAAATTTAAAAAACATGATACATTAAATATTACAGATCGTATTCAAGAAAATGTAGATAATTATATTAAATCATTATAAAATATATTTTTTTTAGATTCTAGACTTTAAATTATGGATAAAATTGCAAGTAAACTTTTTTCAATGAGTATGATGGCTTTGGGAATGTTCATATTTCTTTTTGCTATTGGAATTGCAACTTTATTAGAGTCTAAATATGATGTACAAACTGCTAAAATATTAGTATACAATGCTACTTGGTTTGAGATATTATTGGCTTATTTATGTATTAATCTAATTTCAAATATTTTTCGTTACAAAATGTTACAACGTCAAAAAATAGCGATGTTGGTGTTCCATTTATCTTTTATTATAATGATTATTGGAGCTGGAGTAACACGTTTTTTTAGTTTTGAAGGTTTGATGTTGATTCGTGAAAATGAACAGACAAATTTTATTTATTCCTCAGATCCATATATATGGTTTAAAATAAATGATGGGAAGCTACAGTATACTGATTATATAAAGAAATATATGTCAGAACAAACTAATAATAACTTTAGTTTTGATGTAGAGTTCCCAAATCATCAAAATACTATTAAAATTGAATATGTTGATTTTAATAAAAAAATGGTTGATTCATTAGTTATAAATGATACAATATTATCTTCCTCAATAGAAATTATTAATGATGGAATGACTTCTAATTATATTTCAGAGGGTGATTACGTAATGATAGGTAAAATACCATTTTCTTTCAATCTTGAAGAAGAAATACCTGGAGTTCAAGTTTTTCAAAGAGGTTTGAAAGTTTTTATTAAGTCTCAATACCCGATTCGTTATTTGCCCATGTCAGAAATGCAGAAAGTTAGGCAAGATGGACTGCAAATAGTGGATTCTATGTATAAAACTATTCCAATTGATACATTATCTCTTCTTCAAACAGCAACACTTTATCAAGTTGGAGATGAACAATTTGTTTTTAAAGGTATTATTCCAAATTCAAAGCGTATGAAAGTTTCTTCAGGTAGTCGTAAATCTGGATCAGATTATTTGACTTTACGTTTAACTGATGGAAAAAAAACACATAAAGTAGTATTAGAAGGGGGGCAAGGTGTAATTCCTAGTCATGAAGTTTTTTCCTTTAATGGATTGACTTACGAGATGGAGTATGGTTCTATGACTATACCTGTTCCGTTCTCAGTTAAATGCAGAGACTTTCAATTAGAACGTTATCCTGGTTCAAATTCACCTTCTTCTTTTGCTAGCGAACTTACTATAATTGATGAAGAAAGAAATTATACAAGAGATCAAAGGGTTTTCATGAACAATGTAATGGATTATAGAGGTTATAGATTTTTTCAATCTAGTTATGATTCGGATGAGGGTGGGACTAGACTTAGTGTAAGTCATGACTGGTGGGGTACAAATATTTCTTATTTAGGTTATTTACTGATGGGAATTGGAATGATCTTATCATTGATATCACCAAATGGTCGTTTTAGAGAACTAAATAATAAAATCAAACAGATTCGAAATAAACGTAATAAAATCATTTCTTTAATTATCCCTTTATTGTTTTTCGTCTCATTTAATGCTAAAGGTATAAAAGAAGTTAATAGTGAATATCTTCAGAATAAAAATATTGACAGTTTAAAATCAGAACCTGTTTTTCGTGTTATTTCAGAAAATCATTCTTTAGAATTGGAGAAGCTATTAGTTCAAGATTTTCAGGGTAGAATAATTCCATTTCATACTTTGGCAGATCAAATATTACGTAAAATTTCAAGAAGTAATCAGTATAGAGATTTTAATGCTATTCAGACTATCATTAGTATGCATATGTACCCAGAATATTGGATGAAAATTCCTATAATTCATGTTTCTAGAAAGTCATCATTAAGACAAGATTTAGGTATGAAATCTAATTTGATTTCCTATAATGATCTGACAAATGATAAGGGACAGTTTAAGTTGTCATCAGAGTATGCGATTGCTCATCAAATGCTTGAATCACAAAGAGGTGAATATGAAAAAAGATTAATTAAGATGGTAGAACGTTATCAAGTCGTTCAATCAATTTTTAATTGGAATTATATGAAAATTATTCCACTATATGATGATCCAAATAATGCGTGGTATGTTCCAATGGATATGTCATTAATCGAAAAGGATTCAATCTCATCAGTTATAGCACTTAATTATTTAAGAGAGTTAGATAATGGAGCTAAATTAGGCAGTTTTACTAAAGCAACAGAGTATTTAAATAAACTAAAGAAATTTCAACAAAATGTAGGAAAAGATATTGTTCCATCCGAAAGAAGAATAGAGATGGAGGTAAGTTATAATAAAATGAATGTTTTTAAAAATTCATTTCGTTTTTATTTATTGTTTGGTTTAATAATGTTACTCTTATTTTTTGTTAAAATTTTTGTTTATCAAAAAAAAATAGCGGAGAAAATATTTAGATATTCTTCTATTGTTTTAATCTTTTTTATTGCATTGATATTTTTGTATCATGGCTATGGAATTTATTTGCGTTGGTATATTTCAGGCCATGCACCTTGGAGTAATGGATATGAAGCAGTTATTTTTATTGCTTGGATATCTATGTTATTTGGATTGATATTTTCAAAGAAAAATCCTGCGATTATTGCTGGTACAGCAATTTTAGCTTCACTTATGATTTATGTTACTGAAATGAATCTAATGGACCCAGAAATTACACCTCTCCAACCTGTATTAAAGTCTTATTGGTTAATGATTCATGTTGCGATTATTACTGGCTCATATGGGCCACTAGGAATTTCATCTATTTTAGGTTTATTGAATATGTTATTGTACACTTTTCGTACAAAAAAAAATGGAAAAACATTGACACTGAATATTCATGAACTAACTCATGTTATTGAAATGACAATGATGATTGGTTTATTTATGTTAACTATTGGTACTTTTCTTGGAGGTATTTGGGCAAATGAATCGTGGGGTAGATATTGGGGGTGGGATCCAAAAGAAACATGGGCTTTAGTAGCGATATTAGTTTACTCAGTTATTTTACACTTAAGATTTATACCTAGTTTAAGATCTAAATTTTTATTTAATGTATTAAGTTTTTGGGGTTATTCAGCAATTCTTTTTACATTTTTTGGAGTAAATTTTTATCTAGTAGGTTTACATTCATATGCACAAGGTGAAGGTTTAGGAACAATACCAAATTCAATTATTATTACAGTAGTAATTTTTATTTTATTTACTATTATTTCTGCTTTTAGAAATAAACAATATAAAGCTATTAGTAAAATAAATTTATGATTGAAAAATTAGATATATTAGTTTTTGCCTCTCATCCAGATGATGCGGAATTATCTTGTTCAGGTACGATAATGAAGCACATTGACGAAGGCTTTACAGTTGGAATAGTTGATTTAACTCAGGGTGAGCTTGGGTCTAGAGGAAATATTGAGACGCGTTATCTTGAAGCAAAAAAGTCATCAGAATTATTAGGTATTCATGCACGTGTTAATTTGAAATTAGCGGACTGTTTTTTTGATATAAATGAGGATAATAAACGTTTAGTTGTTGAACAAATAAGAAGATTTAAGCCATCAATTGTTCTTGCAAACGCTGTTCAAGATCGTCACCCAGATCATGGAAGAGGTGCACAATTAGTTTCTGAATCTTGTTTTTTATCGGGTTTAAGCTCATATAAAACAAAATTTAATAATGAAATACAAAAATCACATAGACCAAAATCGGTATATCATTATATTCAAGATTATTATATAAAACCAGACTTTGTTTTGGATATAACCCCATACTTTGATCGTAAAATGGAGGTCATTAAATCTTTTAAGACACAATTTTTTGATCCAAAATCAAAAGAGCCTGAAACACCAATTTCAGGAGAAGAATTTTTTGATTTTATAAAATCACGAATGATGGAATTTGGTAGGCCTATTGGTGCGAAGTTTGCTGAAGGGTATACTGTAGAACGCTTTCTAGGGGTGAAAAATTTAATGGATTTAAAATGAATTGATTATTTATATACTTACTAATATCAGTTTATTGTTAATCTAAATTTGTTTAGTGAAATCCAAGAATATTTTTTTATGAATTTCAATATCTATATTTCCAGATATTGCTACACGAGTAATATAATCTTTATCACTCTCTTTAGTAGTTCCTTGAGTTGATGTTGCAGGTATTGTCCAGTAGGATCCATTCAGTTGTCCATAACTTACACAATATTTACATTCATAAGGTATTTTTGTAATCATTAAATTGATTAATTTATGATTTAAATCTTTTTTATAAGAATCTTTTTCTTCTTTTGTGTTTCCTTTTGTTGGTAGATCTATTGAAAATACTGATGGAGTAAATCCTTTGTCTGATAGTTCTTTAGAAACAAAATTAATTTTTGCTTCAGGTAGAACTTTGTTTATAAAATTCACAAATTCACGTGTGTTTTTATAAGCATTATAAATTCTCTCATTCATTGAAGGTAATTGCTTTGCTAATATTTCAATTTGAAGTTCTGTCGCTTCATTATCACAAAGCTTTAGATGTAATTCTATTTTTTTCATTAATGTTTTAGCTTTTATATTTCCGATGCAATATCCTGAAGTGCATAGACCACCACTTGCAAATTTTGATCCACTAGCGTATGAAATACTTCTTATTGTTGATAGTATTTGATTTTTAGCCAAAAATTGAATATTAGGACAAAATGTTTGGTCTAAAATAAAAACGGGATCAATAGCAATTTTACCACTTGATGTTTTACGGGTTTTAGTTAAAACAGTTTTTAGTTTTAATAAATCTGGGACTTGAACTCTAGGATTTGTAGGTATTTCAGCAATTATATAGGGTATAGAGTTTTCAAAAGCAACCTGATTTAATATTAAATCAATGCTCTTTACCATATCTTTTCCATTATCAACAACTAAATCTAGTACTTCAACATTTTTAATACAACTAGCAATTCTTCTTGCTTGATCATTTGTACCACCATAACAATTTGTAGGAACAATTATTTTTATTTTTTTTTCTGTATGGTTTTCTTTTGCGTCGTGAATTAGCCCCATTAAAATTGCATACTGAATAGATAATCCACTAGATGCAATAAGAGGATTTGTACTAACACCTGTAATCTCTTTAATTGATTTTATTACACTAGATTTGTTATTTGCTAAGCTATTAGTTTTTTTACTATTAATAGAGTTGTTAATTATTGATTTTAAAGCAGCTAAAGAATTAGTTGGTGTCATTGCAATTGTTTCTCTTCTTCTTACATGCTGAATTTCTGATATATAATTTTGATTTTCTTTTCCATTTACAATTAAAACACTTCCTAATTGAGGGTGAGTACTTATTAGAAAATCAATGTTTGAGTTGAGGTTAAAATTATCAAATTTACATTCTTTTGATATTAAAATTGATGTTCCTTTGAATGGAGGTATTTCTTCTTCTGGCTTAATTTTTTTCACTTCAAAATCATACTCATAAACATATTTAATAACCTCAAAATCAATATCATATGACTCTTGTGTTAAATAGATTATTTGAGTTTTTTTCTTTTCTAATAAATTCTTTCTTAAAATTGCTAAAATCGGAATTGTTTTGGAAGAAAAGCTTATTACACTATTTGCTTCTATATTATTTAATTTAGCAATTACCCATTCTAATAAACAGGACAATGGATGCCCTAATCTAATATAATCAAAAGCAGTAGGTAATTCAGTAAGTGATGATGATTGAAAATCATTTTTATTATATAATACTTCAAACTTTTTTAAAAATTCAATTTTAGCTAATTTTTCATTATAAATATCTAGTCTGTGAGTTGTTTGACTTACCCAATTATTTGGTATATTTTTTAATACACCTTCCATGTAATCTAGTATTTTATTTTTCCTCATAATTTCATCTTAAATTAGATCTAATATTGTTATTTTTTTTTTATCAATTCTGATATTATCTCCTATATGTTTTCCGATTAATAATATTCCAAGTCTTGTTGTAGCTGTTATACAAAATACTTTTTCGTTATTAATATTTACTTTACCAAGTCCTATAGATAAGAAAAAAAAACCTTCACTTGTGTTTATTAGGCTTCCATATTGTGCAACTTTATGTTGTTCTTTAGGATTTATCTTATTTAAACTATTCTTTAAATTGATTATGTTTACTAATTGTTGAGAGAGTTTTTCTTGTTCTAATTGTATCATTGCGCGATTTGTTTCGTGTTTGTCACCTACTGTATTCTTTGAAGAGGAATATAAAGCGTCTTTCAAATCATCAAATGTTGCTTGAATTATATTGCTTCGCTTTTCTAGTTCTTTTTTGACTGTATTAAATACAATTTCTTTATTTAACATATTTATCAATTATTTTCATCCATTTCTTCAAAATTACTTGCTCACTATATTCCATTGATTTTTCACGTATTTTATTTTTATTGTAATCACTTTTTGTATTGATGATTTTTTTCATCGCATATTCAATTGATTCTGGATTTTTCTTTTCAGTTTGAATACCTAGTACAGGGTCTAATTCAGATGCTATTCCAACAGAGGTAGAAATGACGGGTGTACCTGTAGACCAAGCTTCAGCAATTACAATAGCGAATGATTCGTAATCTGAATTTAGTATGAATGCATCTGCTTTTTGATAAAATGGAACTAAATCATCCCATGCTAAAGGTCCTTTAAAACTAATATGTTGACTCAATCCTTTTGCTTTTGCTTTTGCTTCCCATTCAGAGTAGTCTTCATCGCATATTATAGTTAGATGAAAGTTGTTTTCTGTTTTTCTTAGTAATAGGCACGCATCTATTATTCCTTGAGGATTTTTAGTTTTTACATCTAATGTAGAGATATGTAAAAATTCAGTACGTTTATTTGATTTAATTTCTCCAATATTGAAAGTATCTGTATTAATATGGTTTCCAATTATTTTTATTTTATGTTTTGGAAAGTCTCTTTTGATATCTTGTTTTAAAAATTCTGAGACAGCAACTACTTCATCTATATGTTTACGTGTGTATTTAAGTATTAATTCTTCTATAATAGTCCATTTATTCCTTAATTCAATTCTATAATATGACCCATGTTCTATAAGAATAAGTGGTATATTGAACTTCTTTTTTGAAGCTACAAATTGTAATCCTTTAGGCTGTAAGGTATGTCCAATGATTAGATGAAATCTATTTGTTTTTAAGAAGGCGTAATTTAATGCTCTTTTCTGCCATCTTCTCTTGCTTAGTATATTTTTGCCACGTGGGTGAATAACTTCAATTTCTCTATATCCATTTCTATTACTTTCTTTTAATGATAACTTTTTTAAGTTATCTGAAGGAATGGTATTAACAACAGTTACACTATAATATTTACTAAGCAATTGAGCATTTCTAACTACAAAGTTTCCTAGAAATGGTTTATTTTTTGTCGGGTACCATGAACTAAGAATCAATATTTCTCTTTTTTTCATTAAGAGTATACTAAGAAGTTAAACTAAAGTTTTTTCAAAAACTGTTTTAACTTGATCTAAAGCAAAATCAATTTCTTCTCTTGTTGTATAACGAGAGAATGAAAAACGTGCGTTTGGACGAGTTAAATCTGCATCAATTCCACTTAAAACATGAGAACCAACAGATGACCCAGAAGAACATGCAGATCCTCCAGAAACAGCAATTCCTTTTAAATCTAATGTAAATAATAACATATTTGATTTATTTGTTTTTGGAAAACAAACATTAAGTACTGTATATAGTGACTTTTCAGGGTCAATCTCGCCATGAAAATCAATGTTCTTAAATATGTTTTTCAATTCATTTATCATATATGTTTTTAATGTTTGCACATGTTTTTGATGTTGATTAAGATTTTCATAAGCTAAATCCATAGCTTTTGATAAGCCAACAATCCCAGCAACATTTTCAGTACCACCACGTAATCCTCTTTCTTGGGCGCCACCGTGGATAAAAGACTCTAAAATCACTTTTTTATTTACATATAAAAAGCCTGTTCCTTTTGGTCCATGAAATTTATGTCCTGCACAAGTAATATAATCGATATCTAGCTCTTCCAAATTAAATGAGTAATGAGCCATTGTTTGTACAGTATCCGAATGGAATAAAGCATTATATTTTCGGCATAGTTGGCTTACTTTTTTTATTGGAAGTAAAGTTGCTATTTCATTATTTGCATGCATTAATGATACTAATGTTTTATCTTTTTTTTGGAGTAAACGTTCTAAATCTTTTAGATCTACATTTCCTTTTTCATCTATTTTTACATAAGATATTTTTATTCCTTCTACATTTTTTAAATTCATCGCTGTGTGTCCAACAGCATGGTGTTCAATTTTAGAGGTTATGATGTGAGTAACATTCATTTTATGGACAGCAGAATTGATAGCCATATTGTCTGCTTCTGTACCACCAGAAGTAAATATTATCTCAGAAGGTTTACAATTAATATGTTTAGCAATAGAACGACGAGAAGTTTCTATAAGAGCTTTTGCTTTTCTTCCAAATGAGTGAGTTGAAGAAGGATTTCCAAACCCATCTCTTAAAATGGGAATCATAGTTTCTACAACTTCAGGAGCTATTGGAGTTGTAGCTGCGTTGTCAAGATATATTGCCATCTATTATAATTAATAATTGATGTAAATATATAGCATTAGATATTATTATCTATCTAAATTTTGCTCTTATTTATCAAAACCAATTTTTTTTGCTTTATTCATGATACTTTCATTAACTGATGAACCAAAGTCATCTTCTTTTGGATTTTCTGTGTCTTTCTTTTTTTCATTAATAATATATTTTTCTCTTTCAACGGCTAAATCTCCAATTATTTTTTGATATTTTTTTCGGTCCTGTTTAGCTTTTTCTAACATAGACTTTTTTTCAGAATTACTTTTGCCTTTAAATTCATCTGGCAGTTCATTTTCAGTTAGTTTTGTAATATCAATTTCTTCTTCTTCTACAGCATCTATTAGATCCCAATTTTTATTTTTATATACTTTACCTTTTGATTTCACAATAGCTCGTTCTGTTTTTACAGATATTGATTCCATTTCAGCATTTGAGTCTTGTAATAATTGTAGAGATTTTTTTCTTTTTCCTATAGAACCATATCCATAGTAAGTATTATTTAATGAATCATTATATAAATTTATTTGTTCATCATATGGTGTTTTGTAATGAACAATTGCTCGGTCAGAATCAATATTGAAATAATCTCCATTACTACATTTTGCACCATCTTTCCAAAATTCTCTGATTCCGTTTTCATAGCTTCCACAATAAATTGTATTAATGAATATATTTTTACTAGATGCATTAGCACATACTTCTTTGTAATTTACAGGTCCTTGGTTGAAAGATTCATTACCTGCTATATATATCATTTTTAGATTATTTGTATCATTAGACCAATTCAATTCGTTTAGTGATTCTTGAATAACAGCTCCACAAAATTCACTTCCTCCATTGGTTTTTAAACCGAATAATTTTTCTGAAATTAAATCAAGATCACTTGTTAATGGGAGAATTTGTTCAATGTAATTTTTTGTCATTGGTAGTTTATCATTTCCATAGTGGTATAATCCAATTTCAATTTCAGGAATTTCATCATTATATTTTAAATTACTTATTTCATTAACGATAGACCAAATTCTTGATTTAGCTTGGTCTATTAAGCCGTCCATGCTATTTGAAGTATCAAATAAAATTGCAACTTGCACCTTTTTTTTACTTTCTGGTGGAGTAGTAGTTGTAATGTTAGTTTGTCCTTGGTTAGAAGTAATAGATAATAAAATGATTGTTGAGATTAAAAGTAATTTTTTCATGTCTGATAGTTTTATGTTAAACATACAACTACTATGCCATTATTAAAATATCATTTAATGAAAGAAAGATTTTTTCTGTTTTTATATTGTCTTAGAAAACATATTTTTTGATATTTTTTTATTTACTAAATCCATATCAAATGCCATGCAACAATTTCGAACGAAAGGAATACCTTTTTGTTTTAAAGTTATTTTGTCTTCATTAACAACTACTAAATCATCTTTAATCATACCATTCAATCTATCTATAATTTTATTATGTTTTTCTCTAAATTGAGAATTAGAATTAAATTCAGTTTCAAAATGACACATTAAATTAAGAATATGTTTTCTCATTTCTATATCTAATTCATTAAGGATATGTCCTCTAAAAATTGGTATTTTTTTAGATTTTACAATATCCATATACTTTTCGATTGATTTTTCATTTTGTGCAAAACCAAACCAGCTGTCAGATATGGCGGATGCCCCTAAACCTATTAATATGTTTGTTTTTTGGGTTGTGTAACCCATAAAATTTCGATGTAATTTTTTTGCTTTAAATGCTTTTGTTAAACTATCATGATTTAAAGCAAAGTGATCCATGCCTATTTCAATATATCCTTCTGATTCAAGCATTTGTTTTGCTTTTTCATATAAAGCTCTTTTTGTCGAATCTTTAGGTAAATCAGATTCATTAAATCCACGTTGACCATTACCTTTAATCCATGGTACATGAGCATAGCTGTAAAGTGAAATCCTATCAGGTTTTAGTTGAATTGTTTTGCTTACTGTTTCAATGATATCTTCCATCTTTTGTTTTGGTAGACCAAAAACAAGATCATGACTAATGGATTTATATCCTATTGCTTTTGCTTTATTGTGAACATGTTTAACATTTTCGAATGGTTGAATTCTGTTTATAGCTTTTTGAACTATTGGACTGTAGTCTTGAATACCTAAGCTAAGTCTATTAAATCCAAATTCATTCAATTTTTTAAGGTGTTCTTCAGTTGTATTATTTGGATGAGCTTCAAAACTTAATTCTGTATTATTTGGATTAATCGAACTTTTATTAAAAATTGAACTAACTAAACGAATAAGTTGATTTGGTTGAAAAAAAGTTGGTGTACCTCCACCAAAATGTAATTCTCTAATATTTGGTTCGAAATTAAATACTTTTCGATATAATTCCCATTCTTTGATAACACTATCTATGTAAGGAGTTTCTACAGCATGATTTTTTGTTATTCTTTTGTGGCAACCACAGAATGTACATAGGCTTTCGCAGTATGGTAGATGTATATATATGCTTAATTCGTTGGAATTAAATGTCTTACTATTTTTAGATATAGTATTAATCCAATCTTTAATTTTTAAAGGATTATTTTTCCAAAAAGGAACAGTAGGATAAGAAGTATATCTTGGTCCAGGTATATTATATTTTTCGATAAGATTATTCAATAATATTTTATTCTTTATAATACTATTCAAAGATAATGTTTTTGTATATTGTACTCCTAATTTTAAAAATTTAAAAAATGAATAGAATTTTACTTTTATTGGCAGTTTTATTTTCTGCCGGAGCTTTAAATGCTCAAATTTATTCAGCTGCAGATTCTGCTGCTTTTGCCTCATGGATGACATATGATCTTGATGGTGATGGTAATAATTGGACAGCTGTTACTATTAATAATCCACAAATCACAGCGCCTGGATTTGATGGTACTAGCGGTTATCTTTCAAATTCATGGAGTGGTGCTACTCAACTTCCCCTCACTCCAGATAATGTTGGAGTTTCTCCAGCCATTGACTGTTCAAATCAATCTTCTGTATTCTTAAGTTGGAGATGTGGAAGCCCAGAAACAACTGCTTCAGGATGGTATGAAGAGAATTATGCAATGTATGTACTTTTGCCTTCTGATTTAGGAGGTTTACAAACTGGTAATTGGCCAGCACCTGTTTTCGAAACAACATTATCTGCTGGTGAACAATTTTTTGATGAGCAGGTAGATATTTCTTCAATTGCTGCTAATCAACCTGTAGTTTATGTAGCTATCCGTCACTATAACTGTACAGATGAAAACTGGTTGCTTGTTGATTTTATTAACGTAACATCGAATTCAGTAGCTACTATAGATGAAACAGAGTTATCTACAATTTCTGCTTATCCAAATCCTGTTAATGATATTTTGAATATAACTTCTTCTGAGGAAGTTACATCTGTTTCTATTATTTCATTGGATGGTAAAATAATTAGTACTACTAATTTAAATGGAAAAAATATATCAATTGATTTAACTGATTTAATTTCAGGAGTGTACTTATATGAAGTTAAGACTTCAATGGGAATTTCTAGAAATACTTTTGTTAAAAAGTAATCTATTTTAATTAACAAAAAAGGGCCTTTAGGGCCCTTTTTTTATTCTATATATTTTTAATTAATTCTTCCAGGGTAAACTTTTAATGCTTCTTCAAGACACTTAATAGCATTTTTTAAAGATTCTTTATTTAAAACATAAGCGATTCTAGCTTCTTGTTTCCCTAAACCAGGAGTTGAATAAAAACCACTAGCTGGTGCCATCATTACAGTTGAACCTTTATACTCAAAACTTTCTAGTAACCACTGGCAAAAATTTTCGCTATTATCAACAGGGAATTTAGCAACACAATAGAATGCACCACTTGGATTTGGACAAAATACGCCTGGTATTCTATTTAACCCTTCTACAGTTATATTTCTTCTTTCAACATATTCTTTCACTACTTCTTCAAAGTAAGTTTCTGGTGTAGATAATGCAGCTTCTGCTGCAATTTGATCAATTGTTGGTGGTGAAAGTCTTGCCTGACCAAATTTTAGTGCTGCGGCCATTATATTTTTATTCTTAGAAACAATTGCACCTATTCTTGATCCACACATTGAATAACGTTTAGAAACGGAATCAATCATAATTACATTTTCTTCAATACCTTCTAAATTCATTACTGAATGTGGTTTTGCTCCATCGTAACAAAATTCACGATATACTTCATCTGCAAATAAGAATAAATCATATTTTTTAACTATTTCTTTTAATTGATATAATTCTTCTTTTGAGTATAAATATCCAGTCGGATTACCAGGGTTGCAAATTACAATTGCTTTTGTTTTTTGATTAATTTTCTTTTCTATTTCTGATATTGGAGGAAGCGCAAAACCATTTTGAATATTTGAAGTAACTGGTATTACATTTAAACCAGCAGAAACAGCAAATCCATTATAGTTTGCATAAAAGGGTTCAGGGATTATAATTTCATCATTTAAATCACAAGTTGACATAAAACCAAATGTTAATGCTTCAGATCCTCCAGTTGTTATTATTATATCTTCTGGTAGTACATCAATATTAACCGATTGATAATATTCAGAAAGTTTATTTCTATAGGATTGAAAACCTGCAGAATGGCTGTATTCTATTACTTTTCTGTCAATATTTTTAATAGCATTTATTGCAACTTCTGGTGTTTCAATATCAGGTTGTCCAATGTTTAAGTGATATACAGATTTACCCATAGATTTTGCCTTTTCAGCAAAAGGAACCAATTTTCTAATTGGTGATTCGGGCATTTTTACTGCTTTGTTTGATAATTTTGGCATAAAAAAAATTTACAGTAAAAATAAATAGAAAGTTCTACAATTTGTTATTCCTTTCTATATGTTTTTTATGTTTTAATATATATAATATCAAATTCTATTGATTATGTATTTTATATCTATTATATCTATAAAACCTTCCCAGATATCTATTATTTGATTTTTTGAATTAAGAAATATAAATGTAGGATAATTAATTTTATTTTTTTTTATAAATTTTTTGATAATTTGGTGTCTTCCTTGATTTAATCCATTTTTTTGAAAAAAGTAAGTTGTATCATTAAATTTTATAGGTGATTCAAAATTTTCTTTTAGTTTATAAAAACTGATGTCGTATTCATTTAAAATATTCTGGAATTTTTTTTGTAAAATTTTATTTTCATTTATTCTGCATATATTACACCAATCAGCAGTTAACATAACGACTTTAATTTCTGATGAATTTTTATCTAACCCAGATAAATCTTCAAATTTATTTTGGGCGTATGTTAAAAAAAATGTAGTTATAAAAACTAATAATGATATTATTTTAATCATTTATTATAATTTATAAGATATCTTATGCCTAAAAATCCTCTAATTCCTTGGTTTGGTGCATAAGCATATGATGGATCAAATGTTAAAGCATATGGATTATTTGCTGTTGATAAAGCATTTCCATTATTGTCAAATAGAACATTTTTGTCAAAAGGGTCATTACTTCTAGCAATTATAAATGGTGCATTTTTATTTGGTGTCCAATTTAACAAATTTTTAACCCCACCATATATTTCCCATGATTTTAATAATGAGTATGTAATTTGAATGTTTTGTATATTCCACCATGGTGAAAATTCAGGACGTGGATCTAGTTCATTTAATAATGGAAGCCTCATTGGGCTATATACATTTCCAGTATAGTCTATATTAAGGTTTAATTTTTCAATTTTGTAACTTATATTCCAAGTTCCAGAAAATTTTTCTGTTAATATTTGTTGTTTTTTAATACCATTATTATATGTAGAAATATCCATAAAGGTTCCTCCAAATTGAATGGATAAGTTTTTTATTATGTTAGCAGTAATATTAAAACTTATTCCTTGACTGATAGCATGAGAACTTAAATTTTTGTAGAAAATGAAGTTGGGGTCAGTATCGTAATCAGGGATTATTCTATTGGTGAAGTATGTATAAAAACCAGTGAAATCAATATTTATGTATTGTTTCTTTTTACTAATAATTGTTTTATTGAAATTTATATTAGCATTGTAAGATTCTTCTGGTTCTATATCATTAGAAATACTTACTTCACGAGCTCCTGTTAATGCCGCGTGATCTTCTGTAAAAATATTCACTACACGATAGCCTGTACCAGTATTAATTCTAATTAAATCATTTGGACTAATTGTCCATTTATATCCTATTCTAGGTGTAAATATTGATCCGTGATTTGTATTATAATCATAACGAAAACCTAATAGTAATTTATGTTTATTATTGAATTTCAACTCATCTTGAATAAAAAATCCTGGTAAATAAGTTATTATGGGATTATTTGTATTAGTTGATGAATTATCAATCTGTGTTGCAGTTGTATTATCATCATATTTTGTAAATCGAATAGCTGATCCAAAAATCATATTATGGTTTCGAATTTTTTTATCGTAATGTATTTGACTAAATCCAACGAATTGATTACCCATAAATGGGATATTTCCGTAATAACTATTTTGGTTGTGGTTGTTTAATGAAGCAGATATAAATATCCTTTCTTTAAAAGGAAGTTCATAGTTTAGAATGAACTCATAACGATTGGTGTAAATACTTTCACCATATATACTATCTCCTCCTCTAAAATTAAGGTTCCAATTTATATCTCCTCCCCATCGGTCTTCATATAAATATCTTGCTGCTAATGTGAAAAGTTTATAATCTTTACGTTTAAAATTCCATTTTTGAAAAATGGAAATACGGTCTTGTAATGTTACATCTGTAAATCCATCTTGATTATTGTCACGTTTATAATTGTATTTAAAGTAATTTATTCCAGTTAAAATAGAAGCTTTTCCTTTAATATTTGATTTTAATGCAATATCCGTATTAGTTTCTAACCAACTTGTTGTAAATAGATTTAATGATAATAAGTTTTCATTTTGTGTTTTTTTTGTAATTACATTTATCACACCTCCAATAGCTTCACTTCCATATAAAGTAGAACCTGGACCTTTAATAACTTCAATTCTGTCAATTATTGAATTTGGAATTCCTGTAAGGCCGTAAACTGTTGATAAACTACTTACTATAGGCATTCCATCAATTAACATCATTGTATATGCACCTTCTAATCCATTAATTTGAATGTCACCTGTGTTACAGACATTACAGTTTAATTGAGGTCTAACACCATTAATAATTCCAATTGATTCATATATTGAAGGAGATGGATTTTTGTTTAATATTTTAGGTCTATATATTTCAACATTAACTATGCTTTCTTTTTTAGAGGTCTCTTTTAATGTTCCACTGACTACAACTTCTTTAAAATTTTGCGATTCTTTTTCAATATTAATTTTAAGGATTGAAGAAGAAGGGGATTTTATTGAAATAGTTTTTGGTTTAAATCCAAAAGCAAATAATTTTAATTCATACATTCCATTAGGAATATTTTCTAGTCTGAATCTTCCATTAATATCACTAATCGTATTAATTTTTAGAGATTTCACTATTATTTTCACATAGGGTATAGTTTCACTATCAGAATATACAATCCCCTGAATAGTTTCTTGTGAAAAAATTATAGAGGTGCAAAATATAAATAAAATAAAAGTTAAATTTTTTGACATAATATTTTGTTTGCAAAACTAAAAAAGTTAGTTTAATCTAACTATTTTTTATTTAGTTTTTTTTATTTTTGATATATGTTATCATTTACAGAGGAAAATTATCTAAAATCAATTGTTCAATTAACAATATTCGAATCTACTGAGAGAGAGGTTGGGGTAAATAAATTAGCTTCTTGTTTGGATGTAAAACCTGCTACGGTTAGTGATATGGTTAAAAAATTGAATGCAAAAAAATTAGTCAATTATAAAAAATATGGAAAAGTTTCATTAACTAAAAAAGGACGAAAATCAGGAATGATGGTTATTCGTCGTCATCGTTTGTGGGAAACTTTTTTGCAAATAAAATTAAATTTTTCATGGGATGAAGTTCATGATTTAGCAGAGGAGTTAGAGCATATATATTCTGAAAAATTAATTAATAGATTAGATGAATTTTTAGATTTCCCTTCATTTGATCCTCATGGTGATGCTATACCTAATGCTGATGGTGAAATTTTTATTCCGTTTCGAAAGCTACTTTCTGAGGCTAAAGTAGGAGATATAGTTAAGATTATAGCTGTTAAAGACAATACAAAAGAATTTTTAAATTATGTAGACAAAATAGGTATTGTTATAAATGATAAAATAATTATTGAATCGAAAGATAATTTTAATTCTCTAACAACAATCAATATAAAAGGTAAACTACATGTAGTTTCTCCAAGGTTTACTGATAATATTTTTATAGTTTCTCCTAAGTTTGAAAAGGCAAAAGATTGAATTTGTAGTAATTAGTAGTTCATTACATTTATGTCTTAAAGCTTCTTCTGCTTTTATTTTAGTTTTTTGATAAAATGAAATCCTTTTGGGATGTAACCTTGGTTGTAAAAGAATTTATGTGCTTTAAAGTTATTAGTATATGTGTCAAGAGCAATCATTGAGCATTTCTCTTTTCTTGCTTTTGCTTCCATGTATTTAAATAATTCTTCACCTATTCCTTTTGAACGATACTTTTTTGATATTACGATGTTATCTAGCTCAAAATATTTATCACACCATAGCTTTGTTCCTATCCAATATCCGGTAAGTCCAATACATTCCTTTTTGTTGTATACTCCCACTTGTTTGTAATTGTTAGAGAGCATATCATTAAGTTTATTTTTGTATTCTTTTAAAGTTAATCTAGGGTAGACTTCTTTTAGAATTTTAAAATTCTCTAACATTGTTTTTAGATTTTTTATTTCTTTAATTTCCATTTTTCTCAAGAATTAATTCTTCGTAAAATAATTCATAAATTCTCCGATATTCATCATTCCAAGAACTTGATTTTTTAAACCCATGACCTTCAACAGGGAATACAGCTAATTCCCAGTTATTTTTTTCTAATTCTATAAAACGTTGTGTTAGACGAATTATGTCTTGAAATTGTACATTGTCATCAACCATTCCATGTAGCATAAGTAATCTATCTTTTAAGTTTTCCGCATAATAAATAGGAGATGATTTTTTATATGCTTCCGGATCTGTTGTAGGATAATTTAAAATGTTACTTGTATATTCATGATTATAATGAAACCAATCTGTTACAGAACGCAAAGCTGCTCCTGCTTTAAATTCTCCAGGTGTTTTTAATAAGGCCATTAATGTTATAAAACCTCCATAAGAACCACCATAAATTCCAACTCGGTTTGAATCAATTTTCAATGAATCTATTAAAAATCTTTTTCCATCTATTTGATCTGTTAGATCAACTCCACCCATTTCTCTATAAATGGCAGTTCTGTGATCCCTTCCATATCCTTTACTCGCTCGGTAATCAATATCTAAAATTGTAAAACCATTATCTCTTAGTAAATTATGAAACATATATTCTCTATAATAATCACTCCAATAATTGTGAGCATTTTGTAAGTATCCTGCTCCATGAACAAAAATTATTGCCGCATTATTTTTTTTTGAGTCATCAGGAATATATACTCTTGCATATAAAGTATTACTATCTCTAGATTCTATTTTTATTACCTCAGGGTTATACCAATTATAATTATTAAATGATTTAGAAGTTGATGATGTTATTTGAGTAATTTTTGTGTTTTGTTTGTTAGTAGCAAGATATAATTCCCAAGGTTTATTTTTATATGAATACCTAATAGCAAGGTCTTTTTCATTTGGTGATACTGTAACTTGATAATTACCATCACCTTCTAGAATTGGAATTAATTTTTTAGTATTTAGATGTAAATGGTAGAAATTACGATTTCCCGGGTGTGTCTTATTCGCATGAATATAAAATATAGAGCCATTTTTACTAAGTTCTACACTATGAACTTCCCATTGACCCGACGTTATTGCTTCCTTTTCTCCAGTAGATGTATTATATGTGTATAAGTGAGAGTAACCAGTTTCTTCTGATTGGAAATAAATAGTTTCATTATCAGATAACCAACCGAGTGTCCCTGTAACCATATTCCAACCTGAAATTCCTGGGCCACCAATCCATGCTTCATCATGTTGATGTTCAAGTGTTGTTATTTTACCTGATGGAAGATCAATGGATATAATCCAGCGATCTTTGTTATCATAGCTTCTAACATCCATTATATTTTTTTTTCCATCATTAGAAAATACTGCTTTGTGCATAATTATATTTCTGTTTTTTTTATATTTTTCATGTTTATAATTTATGTAATACTTTAGATATTCAGGTTTTTTTCTAATATTTTTAAGTGATGAAAAATCAACATAATATACTGTGTCTAATGATTTGTTATATATACCAAGTTTATGTTTTGGATCTTTATCTGATACTTTTGGACGTGCTTCATTAGTGTATGTGTGGCCATCTATTGAAATATGGTGCTCTATACTTGTTTTTTTTAATTCTGGGTATTCATCTATTCTAAACAATATGAAATTCCCATCATATCCAACTTGAATATTACTAATAGAACCTTTAGGATAGTATATTGATTTTTGTTGTTTTTTATTTTGTCTATTTTTTATCCATTCTTTTTTTTCTTTTTCATGTTTATGGAAATCAAATAGTTCTATTTCTTGTAATTCCATATAATCAATATTTTTATTAGAATTAATTTTTTTTGTATCATTCCCTTTTATAAACTCTACTATTTGTTTGATACTTCTAGTTATTTTATTGTATTTATATATACCATTTTTTATTTGGAAGTAAATAACATCATTATGTTCTTGAACATTGTCTATTGATTCATTAATTGATATAATTTTTTCTTTTAAATTTTTGTTATAGTAGATTAAATCTCCAGATTCGGAGTAGTAAGAAGTCCTATGATATTTACTAATTTTTTCATAAAAATCGGTGTTAGTTTTTTTGATTTCTTTATTTTTTAAATTGTAAGTATATTCACAGCTAATAGGTTCATTTTTAGTATTCCATTTGAAAAATATGTATTCTCCATTTTGATCCCACTCAATATTAGAAGGTTGGTGTCCAATAAAATCATTTCCCTTCATGATTTCATGAATATTGAGTTCTGATAAATTTTTAGTTTTTTTTGTTTCTTGAGAATGACTAAATAATGTAAGTAGTGCAAAAATTAAAATTATTATTCTATTCATATTTTTTGATTTAAATACTAAAGTAGGGAATGAAGATAATTAAACTAATGGAGATTAATATTATGTATTTTACAACCTTTTTGTATAAAAAATCATATTTAGGTGGTTTTCAATAATTTTAGTAGTATATTTGCCGTCCTATCATTTAGGGTAGGGTTAAATAAATTTATAAACAGGAGTTTTGTACTTCAAATTGTAAAAAAAAAAAATGGCAACTAAAATTAGATTGCAGAGACATGGAAAAAAAGGAAAAGCTTTTTACCACATTGTAGCTGCAGATAGTAGAGCGAAAAGAGATGGACGTTTTATTGAGAAATTAGGAACTTATAATCCAAATACAAATCCAGCAACAATCAATATTGATTTTGACCGTACATTAAATTGGGTTAAAGATGGTGCTGAGATGACTGATACAGCAAGATCTATCTTGTCTTATAAAGGAGTTCTTTATAAAAATCATTTAATTAAGGGTGTTCTAAAAGGAGCATTAACAGAAGAACAAGTGGAAGAAAAATTTAGTAATTGGATTGAAGAAAAGTCTAAAAAAATAGAGGCCAAAGCATCAAAAATAGCTGAGGCTAAGGCTAAATTAAAGGCAGATAAATTAAAAGTAGAAGCAGATTTATCTTTAGCAAGAGCAAAGGAAATTCAAGCTAAGCAACTAGAAGCTTTAGCTCCACCTAAAGTATCAGAGGAAGCTCCAGCATCGGAAGAAGCACCAGCAGCAGAAGCAGCACCAGCATCG
>CEUK01182867.1_pt1 | contig 34873 bp, 35 predicted proteins | sample 356451 | NCBI WGS metagenome assembly CEUK01 (sample SAMEA2622843, study PRJEB7988) | marine metagenome | isolation source: saline water (ENVO:00002010), including
TCAATATTAAATATTTTTACTTTTCCTTCCTGATGATTATTTCCTCCATGACTACCTCGATTAGCTCCAATTGCTATTGTTGAACCATCAGAAGATAAGCTTAATGAAGTTCCGCTGTAATCAAATTGCTTGTCTCCATTTATTGTTCCACCGTATTGAGACCAGGAACCACTTTCATTTTTGTAAATTTTTACAGAGCCTGAATTGGTGCCATTTTGATCAGAGAAACGTGAACCAATAGCAATAATATTTCCGTCATCACTTATTGATAAAGAACAACCAAATTCATCCCCACTTTTTATACCACTAAGTGCGGAACCTATTTGCTGCCATTTTTTATCAACAAATTTATATAGATAAACATATCCTGGACCACTATTAGGAGCTCCAATTGCAAGTATCTCTCCATTTTTAGAAAGGCTTAAAGAATGTCCAAATTCGCTACGTTCTGGCCCTTCTAGACCGGAGCCAATTTGAACCCATGCATCTCCCGATCGTCTATAAATATAAACAGGTCCTTTATCTAAATGTTTATTATTTAGATCCTGACCAACTGCAATAACTTGTCCATCTCCAGATATTGCAACGGCACGACCAGCATAATGTTGATTATTACCACCAAGTATAGATTTAATTTTTGACCAAGTATTACTCATTTTCCTTCTTTTTTGAGAAGTGAAGATACTTTAAATAAATATTTTCAACACTATTAAAATCAGTACATTTATATCCTTCAATGCAAATAATATTTCCATTTTTTGAAATTGCCACTTCTTTGCTTAAGCCATCAGAAGATGCCTTGCTAGAAATATTACTGGTAATCTTATAAGAACTCATTGGCCTTAACTTGAAAAACCATGAACTTTATTTATTGATGATATTTTACATTAATAAAAAAAAATATTGTAGATAATTTGCAGTTTTTCAAGATATATAAACAAACTAAATAAAAAATAAATCTTTTATTTTTAAATTGTTATGTCTTAATTAAAAAGGATACAAAATAACTATTATTGATTTTTTATTTAAATCCATCATATAAAAGTTAAAAAAAAAATAAATTAATTTATTATGAAAAAAAATATAAATTATCCATGCCTTTTTTATCTCAAGAAGAAACAAGACAATTAGGATTTAAGTCTCTTGGTGAGGGCGTTAAGATAAGCTCCTTGGCATCTTTCTATTATCCTGAGTCAATTGAAATAGGAGACAATTCAAGAATAGATGACTTTTGCGTTTTGTCTGGAAAGATAAAAATTGGCTGCAATGTTCATATTGCTGTTCATTGCTCCATTTCTGGAGGAAAGCATGGGATCTTATTTGATGATTTCAGTGGTTTAGCTTATGGATGTCATGTCTTCGCTCAATCAGATGACTACTCGGGAAATTCTCTAACTAATCCAACCATCCCAGATCATTTTAAGAAACTTTCTGGAGGAAAAATTCATTTGGGTAAGCATGTAATTGTTGGTGCAGGTTCTATAATCTTTCCTGGAGTTGATATAAATGAAGGATGTGCAATAGGATCGATGACTATGGTTACAAAATCAACAAAACCATGGCATATATATTTTGGAATACCAGCAAGGGCCATAAAAAAAAGAAGTAGAAATTTATTGGATTTAGAAAGTGAATTTAAAAATAAGAAGTAAATTGCGCTCTACTTAAAAAATTTTTAAAAAGTTATAGTTCAAATTCTAAATTTCGTTTATTTTATATTTTAATCAAATTTTGAAAGTTTTTTTTCTACTTCATTTAAATCTTTATGCTCATCTACCGCCCAACTATCTCCAATTAAATCAATGCAATATACTGGGATGTCAATTTCTAAGAATCTTAGAATCTCAGTATCTTCTATATCTTCTAATTTAGAAATATCTATTGATTCATAATAATTATCTAATGAGGCTTTATTAAAAGCGTATATCCAAATCGCCCTAAAAGCTTCTTCAAAATTTCCTTTATTATTTAGTGGGATTCCAGCTCTAGAACAGTAAAGTAATTTATCATCTTTAGAACAAACAACTTTTGCTTTTGAATAATCATTAAATTCATCGATATTTGCTCTAGTTTTCCCAAAAATAACTCTTTCGGGATATTTTTGGTTATATTTCAATATCGAATTAATGTCATTTGGATTTACTATTGGTTCATCGCCCTGAACGTTGATATATGCATCAGCATTTATTTTATCGCTAAAAAGTTTAACTCTATCGATCGCAGTGGGAGCTTTTCCCGTATTTACGCATTGTATGCCTTTGCTTTCACAAAACTGCTTAATTAAATCGTCTTCGGTTGCAACAAAGATATTTTTTTCTTCCATAACTTTTCTGCATTGCATCCATACTCTTTCTATCATTGGAATCCCTTTTATTTTGATTAGTGGCTTTCCTGGTAGTCTTGAGCCTCCCATCCTTGCAGGAATAACGATTACTTGCTTCATGAATAAAATTAAATAATGTCGTTTTGGAGTGAATTGAGCCCTTCAATTGATAACTCACAAAGGTCTCCTTTCTTAACTACTGAATTTTCAGCATTGGCTGGAGTGCCAGTAAAAATTAAATCTCCAGGATCTAGCTCCATTATAGATTCAACTAGTTCTAAGCACTTTTCATCATCAAAAATTCTATTTTCAGTATTGCCTTTTTGAAAAATTTGACCATTTATTTTATTTGTCATATTTAACTTGGAGGTATTTATTTCTGTTTCAATGTAAGGACCCGTTGGTCCAAAAGTATCTCTGGCTTTAGATTGTGCCAGATGATGATCACGATTATATTTACTTTCAACGGTTACATCATTACCAATAGTGAATCCAAAAATTTTTTCAGATAGGCTAGATTTTTTATCTTTTATTTTATTGCTCACAACAATTACGAGCTCAACTTCAACCCAAACTTTTTTTTGTTCTGGAATTTTTATAGATTGATTTATTCCTATAATCGAATTTGGGGATTTCATGAATACTAAAGGATCATCGTAGCTATCTTTTTCCCCAACTAAATCCTTATAATTGTAAGCTAGGCCAATCACTTTCTTTGGCATTGAAGGAGATAATATTTTTATTTCATTTAAAGAGTATTGTTTGTTAGAGTAATTGAAATCTTTGGAAAAACTAAAGTCTTTTATTCCTTGAACATTATCTTTATTTAGTTGACCATATGAAATACCATCATTGCTAATAAATCTAATAATTTTCATTTAATAAAAAATCCTTAAAGGTTAAACTATATTATCTCTTATATTTGAATCTTTAATAATATTAAAAACTTTTAATGAAGCTTTTTCTCTGCATTCTCTAATAGCTTCATTACTAAAGTAAGAAGTATGAGGGTTGATGATGATTCTATTGCTCAAAGAATTACTTTTTGCCCAAGTACTAAATAGTTGATCATCTTTACTTGGTGGCTCATTCACAAAAACATCAGTCCCATAACCAGATAATGAATTGTCTTGAAGAGCTTTTAGTATGTATTTATTATCTTTTACTATTGGACCTCTAGATACATTTATAAGAATAGATCCTTTCTTCATTCTATTGATAAAATTCTCATTAATCATTCCTCTTGTTTCTTTGGTAAGTGGCGTATGAATCGAAATAATATCTGATTCTTTAAGTAAATCATTTAAGTTGTGAAATCTTTTTATTGAAAACGTTTTCTCAATTCCTGAAGGAAGGTAAGGATCATAAAAACTTATTTCAGGAGAAAAAACTTTCATTTTTCTAGCAACTGCTCCTCCTATCCTGCCTAAACCAATTATCCCAATCTTCATTTTATTAATTCTCTTCATTGGGAAAGGGATTTTTGCTCCAAGCCATGCTTCTCTATTATTTAAAGCAAAATACTCAAGCTCTTTTACCCTACGAGCTAGAGAAAGAATCATAGAAACTGCTGTATCAGAAACTTCATCTACTCCATAATCAGGGGTATTGTAGACTTTTATTCCCATTTCTTTGCATTTTTGAAGGTCGATATTATCAACTCCAACCCCATATCTCACTATGGCTCTTATTCTCTTATATTTCTCTAAAAATTCTTCATTAATTTCTTTATGCCAAACTAATATGATCGTTGTTTTTTCTGATAATTTAGGTAGGAGGTAATTACCCAGAATTTCTGACTCAATAGAATATTCTTTAATGTGATCAGTAATTGATACGAAGTCTTGCATGTTAAATTCTAAAACTCTTTAAAATTTTTAAATCATAGAATGTATGAGTTTTACTTGTCTAATTATATTTGAAGAATAACCAATTTCATTGTCATACCATAGAACACATTTGATTAACTTATTATTTATGACATCAAGCCATCTTTCATCAACTACGCATGAAAAGTTATTACCTTTAAAATCTAATGAAACTAAAGGCTCTTTAGATAGTTTTAATATTGGGAATCGTTGATTATTTTCAAAATTTTGCAAAAGTTTTAAAAGTTTTCCCTTATTTATTTCTTCTTCAACCAAATATGTGATATCAGCAGAACCGACAATTTGTGTAGGTGTTCTGTAAGAAAAAGATCCAATAGAATTTTTTTTTAAATTGGGAAGTACTTTTAGTACTGCATCCATTGCGGTTGTAGGCTTTGGTATTAAATTTCCTATAGATGATCTGCCTAAAGCAAAGTGATGATAAATTTCGCCAGGCATACTCCAAGAGCTCGATGGTCCATCCATTAGATTTTGATAACTTAGCCATGGATGTAATGTCGTGAGATATCCAGAATTAATTTTAAAGTTCTCATCTATTATTTTTGTTATTGGTGCTATAGCGGTTGCATCACATATACTCGAGGCAATTAAATTATGAATTTTATTATCATATGAATCTTCATTTACTCCTAAGATTAAAGTAAAATCAACTTCTTCTGGTGAATGAGAAATTAATATTTTCTTTACTTCATTCTTTTTTAAAAGAACTCTTGATTCAAGAACATTATTCCTGATTCCTGTACAGTCAATTATGTAATCAACTTCTCTATCTTTCCATGGAACTGTACTTATCTTTTCTTCATTTGCGGTAGATATAGATTTCCCATCAAAAAATAAATTTTTTCCATCAACACATATATCTCTCTCAAACTTACCGTAAATAGTGTCATACTTAATAGTATAAATCCAATTATTTAAATCAGATATTTTTTCATTAATAAATACAACTTCAATATCTTTATCTTCAGCAGCTAATCTAAATATATTTCTGCCAATTCTGCCAAGTCCATTAATACCTAATTTTATTTTTTTATTCATTTATTTATTAAGATATTTGAAAAATTTTCAATTGAAATCTTTGCATATTGTTCATCAATATATTCAGGTTTTGATTCAGAACTGCAAAAACCTTTTACTAATATAAAACATAATGAATGCTTTCTTGCTGTTTTAAGATCACCTTTGCTATCTCCAAAAAAAATATCATTCTTATCTGCTTCTTCATTTATAAGATGTTGGCTTTTAGAAAGATTATCAAAAAGTATCTTAAAAAATAAATTTTCCATTTGATTTGCTTTCAGAAAACAATTAATCTCTTCTAAATTACCACCACTTAAAATATAAAGCTTAATGGAAGGGTAAAATTTTTTTAATTCTTTAATAAAATCTTCAAACCCTAAGGTCGGAGATGCTTTGGAAAAATAATTTATGCATTTCTTGGAATAAATTTCTAATATCTTTTCAGTATCATTTTTGTTAAAAAACTTAAGTAGCTTTCTTTTCCTCCCTACTCCTGCATGAGCATTGAAGTAAGAAATTGCTGCATCTATTTTATCCTTACTTAAGTTTAATTCCTCGATAGATTCTTTTATTGCATTTTCTTTGAATTTATTTGAATCAACTATTACACCATCAAAATCAAAAAAAACTTTTTGACAATTTATATTGATTGCCTTATTATTCATCCTTTTATTATTTCTTCTTATATTAACACTATTGATTCATTCTCTCTAAAGATTAGTTCTAATAAACCTTTATAATTAATTCTTCTTAGATTTGAATATTTTTATTTTATTTAATACATTTAATAGTTTGATTCCCTTCAGAATTAACTTCTTCAAGTTTATAGATATTTGAATCTTGTTCAATTTGAATTTTTATTGGCTTATATCCAAAACTTCTAATCTTACTAATTACTTTAGCTATAAAATTGAAATTATTATTCTGCGCATAGGAAATTTTAATAGTTGAAATTTTCAAATTTTTGGGTAAGTTATCTATTTTTATACCTCCATAAATTTGGCATTGGTTTTTAAAAACATCATTTAAATAATTTATTTTATTAAAAGAATTAACTCCGATTAAATTTTTTTCAGGCAAAGATTTATTTAGAATTCCCTGCCACTCATTATTTCTATAAACTCTATCAAAAGCATTAACGGTTTGATCTTGGAAAATTACTATGTTTGAATCATCTAAATCTCTACTATTTGAAATGATTTTAATAATTTGATTTTGTTTGGCAAAGTCATTTACTAGTGAAAGATAGTTTGTCAAATTAATAATGAGAAAGATTGTTATAAATAAAGATAATAGAATTCTGCGAGATTTAATTTCATATCTAGATAATATTGCGGTAATTAAAACTGATATTCCTAAGGGCATTAATAGCTGGTGTCTAGAATTCCAATCAGTAAAAGCTGGAGTGTGATTTAAAATCCAATATGGAAATAATGCACAGAAGGTTGATAATAATCCAAATAATAGGATTTTCTTAAAATGGTAGTAATCTTCAAGATTTTCTTTTATAGGTATGTATTTATAAAAAATATAAGACAAAAATAATACAATAATTGGTATTAATAAAATGTACGCAGACTTAAATTCAATTAGATCATTTATTTGCAATAAAGGAGTGGTTAATAAATTTTTAATTTCAAAATTTGAGTTATAACCTTCATATATTCCTTTAGGATTAAAAAAATATATTTTGATAAAATAAAAAATAAATGGTGAAATAATAAAAAATAAATTTCTTTTAATAAATTTAAGAATATTATTTTTATTAAATTTATAGTGAGTATAAAAAATTTCAATAATTGGAAGGCAATAAAAAACTAGAAGAGAATTTGTGGTAAATGAGAAAATAAATAGTATCAAAGAAATAAATCTTTTATTTGGTAATAGATACCAAGCTAAAAAGAATAAAAAGCTACAAAAAGTATAAGGAAAACATATTAATGTTACTCTTGCAATATTAAAAGGTGATACCAAAAATAAGAGGCAAATAAAAAACCTGTTATTTTCACTAATAAATTCATTTCTCTTTAAAATTTTATCTAATAAGATCCCATTTATAAAAAATATTAAAAATGTAAGTAATTTATAAATTGGGGGACCAATTTTTAATAAAAATATATGGAGATAACCTATGATTGGAGTCCCATACATTGAAAACATATTTTTAATTACTTGAGGATTTGCATTATAAATACTCCAGTCATCCCAGAAAAGAGAATCAAGAATCAAGAAAATCCATATGTGAGATATCGAATAAAATATAAATAATAGGATATATTTTTTATTGTTTTCTTTAAAATTTAATTTATTTGTAAACATAATAAATCACCTAATTGATTGAAAAGTTATAAAGTGATACTTTTTTATTTTTTTATTTAAAATAAAATTCATGACTTATCCTTAAAGGTATATTTTTTTAGATTAGTGTAATTATAAACTGAGAAAAATATGGCACCAAAAAACCAAGCTAAAATATAATTAGAGAAAATTGAATTTGAAGCATAAGTTACTAAAGTACTTAGCCCTATTCCTGATATGTGAATAATAATATATGAAAGAAACATTTTTTTATTATCTTTTCTTGAATACTTAAATGTCCAAAACTTAGAAAAGTAATATGAATTAATAAGACCTAAAATACTTCCCATTAAATAGGCAATAAATATGATATTTGTAATTTCAAAAATTGTTTTATAAGTTATGAAATTTAAAATAGTTGAAAGTAAACCAACAAAAATAAATTTTGTTATTTCTTTTCTCTTATTAATTATATAATAATATTTTGTAAGAAATAATTTTTTTAAAATCATCATTTAAAATTTCTAGAATCTTAATTTGTATTTATTTTTTCTGATACTATATAACTTGGCTTATTCAATAGTTTTTTATGAATTCTTGCAATATATTCTCCAAGAATACCAACAGCTAATAGTTGAGCACCTGAAAATATAGAAATTATTGAAGCTAAAAATGTAAATCCTGGTAAAACATTTTTATATAAAAGCCACATAATAAAAACATAACAAAAGATAACTAATCCAAAAATAGAAAGAGTAATCCCGATTATTGAGGCAAAATGAAGAGGTGCTGTAGAAAATCCTGTTAAAATATTAATTGTATGTTTAGATAGCTTTAGCAAATTATATCCAGATTTTCCGCTCGATCTATAATTATTTTTCACATTAATCTCTGAAAAGTTTTTAGCAGCATAAGTTAGCAAAATATCTATATTTATAATTTCACTATTAAAATTTTCAAATGAGCCTTTTAAACTTCCTCTAAATACTCGAAAAGAAGACATTTTTTTTGCTCTAAAATTACCTATTGCTAATGAAAGAACACTTTTGGTTAATTTAGTAAAAATTTTTCTAGGTATATTTTTTTTATCTTTATAAGGTTTACCATAAACCACATCATAACCATTATTTATTTCATTAATAAGATTTGGAATTTCCTCTGGTGGATGTTGTAGGTCATCATCCATGGTAATTATCAATTTGCCTTCTGAATGGCGAATGCCGCATAAAAGAGCATTATGTTGCCCAAAGTTTTTACTTAATTTGTAACCTTTTACTCTTAAATCATTTAGTGAAATTTCTTTTATGATTTCCCATGCATCATCTGGACCTGAATCCTCTACAAAGATAATTTCATAATTTACTCCCATCTCAAAAAGTATATTTGTAATTCTTTGGTATAAATTTTTCAGATGATTTGATGATCCATATACTGGAATTACTACTGAAATTTCAAATTTTTCATAATACATTTTATAGTTAATCTTCAAATATTTATTATTTTAACTTAAAGTTGCTTTTTCTTGAATTTCATTAACTAATTTTGATTGGTTAATAATTAATTGAAGTTCTGTAGTCGCAAGATTTCTATTGAAAATTGTTTTGTGAAAATAACTGAGTAAATTCCTGAAATGGTCGTCTTTCCCAACAAAAATATTTTTTTTAAAATCTTTTGTTTCTAGATTTATATAAATATCCAAGTCGTTTGGTGCAGTAAAAATTCTATTAGCATTTATTTTCCCTTTTGAACCCCAAATATCTAAAGAACATTGGTAATAATTATCAAATCCAAAGGAAATTTGAGAGCAAAGAAAATTATTATCTTGTAAAAAAACATCACCTCTCATATCTATATCTAATAAAGTACATCTTTTTAACATTGCGGATTTAACACTAATTTTATTTCCTAAAATTAAAGATGAAATCTTTAAGGGATAAACACCTGCATCAAATAAAGATCCTCCTCCAAGTTTTTTTAAATATCTAATATTATTTGGATAGTCTATTTTGGGAAAACCAAATGAAGATCTTATATTTCTTAATTCGCCTATTTTTTTATCTTTTATAAGACTTTTGATTAATTTAAATTGTTTATGAAAACGAAATTGAAATGTTTCAACAATAGATAAATGACTTGAATTGGCTATCTTTACAAGCTCAATTGTCTCTTCGTATTTACATGTAGAAGGTTTTTCTAAAAGAATATGTAATCCTTTTTGAAGGCATTTCTTTGCCCATAAAAAATGTAATGCGTTAGGTAATGGAATATAAATTGCATCTAAAGAAGGATTATTAATTAGCATGTCATAATCATTAAAAAATTCACACCTATAATTATTTATTATTTCATTAGAGTATTTTGGATCACGAGAGGCAATTCCAATTAAATTAAATTTTTCTTTTTCAGACAGTATTGCAGGAATTATTTTATTTTTTGCAATAGAGGCATAACCAAGTATGCCGATATTAATGACTTTTTGTCTATTTATGATTTGGGATGAGTGCAAGAAAATTCCTTAGATGTATATTAAGCATATTATTAAATTGATTAAGAAAAGAAAGCTGATATAAATCTATCCACATATAACCAGGTAAGATATCTTCATTAAAGTCTTCTTTAGCTAAAACTAAAATATTTCTATTTTGCTCTTTATAAAATCTGCCGCCCTCTTCAGATTGCAATGAGTCAATTAATCTATCTTTTTTTTCTGACTTTAAGATAAAGTCAAAATATGGATTATATTTTATTTCTGAATTATTAAATACTTTAACTGTAGGGGATAACTCAACACTATCAAATGTGCCTGGCTCTCCATCAATTTTTACTAAGAAATGGATGTTATTTTTAAATAACTTAGAGATAATTCCAAAAATTGCTTGTTTATTAGGCTTAATCATAGGTTGATCCCAACTATGAATTTCTCTTATAGAAATATTTGCTTCTATTCCAATTATTGAGAAGTCTTCTTTATAAATGGAAATTATTTCATCTGCATTCGTTTCCCAGTTTCTCATTAAATCTAAATCTATTTTTTTTGATTTTGTAGTATTATCTGCCCTATAATTCATTAGAGTTTGAATTATATTTTCAATACTATTTTTTGATTTGTATATTCCTGTTAAAGAATTTAAAAATATTGAAATTTTTTCAAATTTTAATTTTTCAATTTCTTTTTTTGCTGATTTATTATTACTTATATTATTCAAGTTGTAGTTTATCAATGAAATAACAGACCTTGCGCACCTATTAACTTTGTTATCAAATTGCATTAAAGACTTTAATTGTCTCAAAGTCATCCATTTGAAATTATCTTTTAACTGAATATCATCATCTACATAAACTATCATGTTTCTATTTCTTTTTTTTAAAAATCTTGTTCCTTCTTCTGAAAGTAAAACATCAAAGAGTAAATTTTCTTTTGATACATTAAAGAAATAGTGCATGTAATCTGGCTCGCCTCCTCCATGCTTTAACTGATAATTACTTTTAGTTGCCTGCAATGTTGGAGATAGCTGAATAACATTTATATTTCCAGGTTCAATTTTTGCTTGAACTAAAAAATATAATATTCCATCTATCTTCTTTACAATAAATCCAAGAATGCCTATCTCATCTTGAACTATTAGTGGCTGATCATAATTATCGATATTTTTAAGGCTTGAAGAAATAGAAAAGCCTTCTATTGAAAAAAAATTCTTTTTTTTATTATAAATTGTTTTTTTTTCTGAATATTCCCAATTTTTTAACTCTGATAAGGATTTTTTCTCTACTTTAAATTTGAATTTATTTTTTAAATTTTCAATCCATTTTAGAAGCTGAATAGTTTCTTCTTTTTCATCTTCTGAAATAGAGCTTTTAATAAAATCTAGAGAATTAATCTTCAATTAAATTATGTTTAACTATATTTATTTTATCAAAGCTTTTTTATATTAATAATTTTGATCTAATAAACATTTTCATATTATTTATTTTGAAGATAAGTGATATGGTAAATATAATTGCAGGTTAATTAGAATTAATTCTTTGTAAAATGAATGATAGGAAAGGCATTATTTTAGCAGGCGGTAAAGGGACAAGATTAGCACCTTTAACTAATGCTATTAGTAAACAATTAATGCCTGTATATGATAAGCCAATGATATATTATCCTTTAACTACACTAATGATGACAGGGATTAAGGAAATCATGATAATAACAACTGATGATGATAATTTATCGTTTCAGAAATTGCTCGGTGATGGTAGGAGTTTAGGTATTTCATTAAAATATGCTGTTCAAAAAAGTCCAGAGGGAATTGCTCAGGCCTTTATTATCGCAAAAGACTTTATAAAAGATTATCCGGTTGTACTTGCTTTAGGAGATAATATTTTTCATGGAAGCAACTTAGTTCCATCTTTAAAGGAAGCCAACGATAATATAGAAATAAATACATTATTTGCTTATGCTGTAAAAGATCCAGAAAGATATGGAATCGTTGAATTTGACCATAAATATAATGCAATTAATATCAATGAAAAACCTAATAAACCTAAAACAAATTATGCAATTACTGGTTTATATTTTTACAATAGTTTTGCTCTTGAACACATTTCCAAATTAAAACCATCTCAAAGAGGTGAGCTAGAAATAACATCATTAAATCAGATCCTTTTGGAAGAACAAAAATTAAAGGTGAAATTGTTGGGAAGAGGAACTGCATGGCTTGATACCGGAACTTATGATTCACTACATGAAGCAAGTGCTTTTATAAGGACATTAGAACACAGGCAAGGACTTAAAATTGGATGCCCAGAAGAAGTTGCGTGGAGGCAAAAATGGATTACTAATGAACAATTAGAATCTTTAGCTCAACCATTATTAAAAAGTGGATATGGTAAATATCTTCTTCAGTTGATAGATAATACAAACATTAACAATAGATACTTATCTAGTAATCTGCATTAATAGTGTTACTTTCATAATCTGAGTTTTAATGAAAAATTATCTAAAAAAATATGAAAAAATTTTGGTTACTGGGGGAGCTGGTTTTATAGGAGGAGCTGTTGTTAGAAGGCTTCTCAAAAATACTTCATCAGAAATATTTAATTTAGATAAGTTTGGTTATGCAAGTGACCTTACTGGAATAAATGATATTTTGCTTAAAATGAATGAAGATCATAAAAAAAGACATAAATTTTTAAATGTCAATCTTACAGATGCTAAAACAGTAGATGAAGTAATTAATTTTGTAAAACCAGATTTAATTCTTCATCTCGCTGCAGAAACACATGTAGATAGATCCATAGATAAACCTATTGAGTTTATAAATAGCAATGTATCAGGAACATTAAATTTGCTGAATTCCGTTAAGAATTTGCTGGATAATGTTTCTGGAGAAAAGCGAAGAATCTTTAAATTTCACCACATAAGCACTGATGAGGTATATGGCTCTTTGGGGACAACTGGTTATTTCTCTGAAAACACTAGATATGATCCTCGCAGCCCATATTCTGCAAGTAAAGCTGCTAGCGATCATTTAGTTAATGCTTGGCATAACACTTATGGAATTCCTGCTTTAATTACAAATTGCAGTAATAATTATGGACCTTGGCAATTTCCAGAGAAGTTAATTCCTTTAGTGATAAATAAAGTACTCAATAAAAAAATGATACCAATGTATGGGAATGGATCACAAATAAGAGACTGGTTATTTGTTGAAGATCATGTTGATGCATTATTGTTAGTTGCTTCTGATGGAGAAGTTGGTGAAAAATATTGCATTGGGGGAGGAGAAGAAAAATCTAATAAGCAAGTTATTTTAAAAATCTGCTCATTTCTTGATTCTATTTTAAATAATAAAGAACCCTCATCTAACTTAATTGAAAGTGTAATGGATAGGCCTGGCCATGATAAAAGGTATGCTATCGATTACTCTTTTATCAACAAAAAACTGGGTTGGTCTCCTAAGCATAGTTTTAATGAAGGGTTAGAAAAGACAATCTTATGGTATTTAAATAATTTAGATTGGTGCGAAAAAGTACTTTTGAAAGCAAATTATGAGGTTGAAAGACTTGGTCAATTTGTTAATAAAACAAAAAGCTAAATATATATGCTATCTAAGACTTTTTTTATTGAATTGCAGGCATATGTTAGGTATTCTTTTTTTACTCCTAATTCTGTATAAAAAGGGAGACGTGCAATTCTTGAAGCTAGATCTTCAGTAATTGGGAGATCATCAGGTTTGTAACCTAACTGCTTACCTTTTATTGATGAGTGTAATGGCTGATATCCAATGTAAGCTGAAACATTGTAAATATTTTTAAGTCTTTCTAGGAATTTTGATTTGTTAATGGAAGTATCAAAAATTATAAAGAAAGCATGATGATTTATTTTACAGCCTTTTGGAGGTTTTGGACATTTTATAAATCCAGCATCTTCGTAAGGTTTTAAAAGCTTTCTGTAAGCTTCAGTGACTTTTTCCCTATATGTAGTAATTAAATCAATATTTTTCAATTGGGAAAATAGTAATGATGCAAGAATATCAGATAATAAATAGCTCGAACCTTTGTCTACCCATCCATATTTATTTTTTAAACCCTCAATAACTAATTTTCTATCAGTCCCTTTTTCTTGAAGGATATATGCTCTTTCAACCCATTCTGCGTTATTTACGATTAAAGCACCTCCCTCTCCGCAGGAATAGTTCTTTGTTTGATGAAAACTAAAAGAAGCTAAATCTGTAGTTGTTCCAGTCCATTCTCCTGTTTCTGTTTTTGAATTTAAAGATTGGGCGCAATCTACCATTATCGGAATATTATATTTGCAAGAAATTTTCTGGATTTCAGAAATATTACATGAAATACCTGCGTAATCTATGGGTATTATACATTTCGTTTTATCTGTAATTAATTGCTCTAATTTGTTAATATCCAAATTCATAGTATTTGGTTCTATTTCTGCAAAAATAGGATTACCTCCAGACATTAAAATAGCAGTCGCTGTAGAGCTAAATGTATAAGAAGGAAGAATTACCTCATCTCCTGGTTCTACACCTGCAAGCATTACCCCCATTTCTAGAGCTGCTGTGCAAGAGGGGACTAAAAAAACTTCTCCAAAGTGATATTTTTCTTTTAAATAATCAATGCATTTTTTATTCCAGTAATTATTCCCAGAATGATTGAGAGAATTAAGAGATTCAAGCAAGAATTTCTCAGATTCATTAGTAATAAATGGCTTACTAAAGTCTATTCGCATTTAATTAACTACAAATTTAAATTAGTTAAAGTTTTTTTAAGTAAATATATATTATTTTAAACAAAATTTTTCAAAAAAAGACTTAAATAGCTTATTAATTTAAGAACTAATTTTTTTAAAATTAAAATCAAACCTTTTATAAAAAAAATACCCTTAAGTTCCCTTAACAAAAATATAGCTTTACGCAGAGAAAAGGTCTCTAGGCTATTAATTAATTCAAGGTATTTGGTCTCTCTTTTAAAAGGAAGAATTTGATTTTCATTAAAAAGAGATTTATCAATTACTTCTTTTTGCCAAATTACTCTTTCCTTAATTGTGAGATCTAAATCATAACTAAGATTTTTCAAATGTTTTCTATAAATACCCAAGTCCTGCTTTAAAGCGATTCCTTTACTATTTTTTGATATTCTCAATACAAAATCTAAGTCACCCATTATTGTAAATCTGTCATCAAATCTAATGCCATACTTTTCTATAATTGATTTGCTGACCATAAGAGTTAATATGCCAATATTATATTTTCTAATAAGTTGATCAGTCAGATAGCCACTTTTTAATCGTTTGTTTTGATAGGCAGATTTTAAAGTACCTAATTTTGTATTTAAAATTTTAAACCCCCCATAACAGAAACCAATTGTCTTATTATCTCTAAATATTTCGATTTGTTTGGATAATTTATCAGGCAGCCAGATATCATCAACATCTAGAAAACTAATATAATTACCACTGACTTGGCTTAATGCTTTATTTCTGGCTTTGTATAAATTAACGTGATTTTTATCATTGAAATATTTGAATCTTTTGTCATTTATTCCCATAAAAATATTCTTAGAATTATCAGTTGAACAGTTATCCCAGAAAATTACTTCGTATTTTTGGTAAGTTTGTAATAGGATACTTTCTAAGCAATTCTTAAGATATTTTTCACCATTAAAACAATTTATAATTATCGATACTAAAGGATATTCCATAGAAAACTATTAATTTTTTTTCAATATGTTTTTAATTCTATTTTATTTAATCTTTTTCACAATAAAGTGAAAAAATATCAATATATTTCTTTGCAAGAATATTCCAATTAAAATTATTTTTTACATATTCTTTAAGTTCCTCATTTTTAAAAGTCTTATTTTTTCTATATTTAATTAAGAAATCTCTTAATGACTTTGCTATTGATACATGAGAAACATCTACAGATGAACATCCTTTATTTTTAGCTAAGAAATCTAATCCGCAAACATTTGTAAATATACTTGTTAATCCATGAAGAGCAGCTTCAAGAACAACTATAGACATTGCTTCAGATCTTGATGGAATTACTAGAATAGAAGCATTTTTGTAAAGATAATTTTTTCTTTTTTCATCTACAAATCCTAGAAATAAAACTTTCTTCTCAAGATTAAAATGTTTTAATTTATTTTCAAGAACTATTTTCATACCCTCATCAGGACCAGCAAATAATAAATTATATTCTGGAAATTCTTTTGAAATTAAATTAAATGCATCCAGCAGTAAATCAGGACCCTTTATATAATTCAATCTTCCTACAAATAATATGTAAGGTTTGAAAATGTTAAATTCATTATTTTTATTAGTTTTTGAGATAATATTCTTTGTTAATTCTATCCCATTCGGAATAGTAAATATTTTATTCTTTGGAATTCCATCTCTCTCAAATTCTTCTTTTTCTCTATTTGTAATAGCTACTATACATGAAGCATTCTTTATGATTTTTTTACCTACAACAATTTTATATATAAGTTTAAGAAATTTTGAATACCCAAAAATCTTTAGTGCACCGGCTGGACAGATAATATATCTTTTTGAATGAATCCTACAAAATAAATATGCATATAAATTTAATAATGTCCAGAAGTTAGTTAAATGAATAATATCTGCTTTTTTTATTAAATTATTAAATTTTAAAAAGTTTGTAACTGGTATAGGAAATTTACCTAAATAAATTACTTTAAGAAAAAGTGTTTTATTAGATTTTAGTAAAGAAAAATTCTTACTTTCTTTATCATAAGTAGATATTAAATAATTCTCAGAATTTTCTTTTTCTAAATATTTAATTAATTTTAAATTTCTGCCAGTTACACCACCTCCCTTTTCTAAATTTACAGTATGAAGAACATGAAGAATTTTCATAGTTTAAACTTTTTTTAAATATGTATTAATACGTTTTTGTTTTAAAAAATCATATTCTGTTAAATAGTAAAAATTTGAAAAATATACAAATATTTTCATACTTATTTTTGGATGTAAGAAAAATTTTAATGCTTTTAGAAATTTAACTGGTACTGCTATTAATCTGAAAATTGGTTTGAACTTATTAACTTCCTTAAACAAATCAAAAATATTTAAATTAATTGCACAAAATTTGAATTTTCGATATCTCTCATTTCTCTTTAATGAAGTAATTTTGATTGATTCAATAGAAATAGCTTTTACTAAATCATCAATGTGTACACATGCAAAATTGCCTGAGGGGCAAATTATCATAAAAATAGTCTTTAAGAATTTTTTTTCAAAAATCCTTATTCCATTATCAATTAGATTTTTATTTTTTGATAATGGATTTATTATAGAACCAGGAGCAATGCATGCGTAATTTAATTTTTTAAGTTTTTTTACGTATAAATCAAAATTATTTTTTGTGAATCCATAAATATCATATGGATCTCTTATTGAATTTTCTGTTATCACCTTTTCTTTTGGTAAGCCAAATACACTTAAAGAACTTAAATAAACCAAAGGGATAGAATAATTTGAACATAAATTTGCAATTTTTTTAGGAATTATTGTATTTAATTTCCGCATCATATTTTTATTTCTTGTTTCACCTGAAATAAAAATTACTAAATTAAATTCATTTTTCGAAATTCGATCTTCAATATCTTTTTTAATTGATTTTATAGATTCTTTTTTATTAACTATATATTTCTCAACTATAGAATAAATTTGAAGCTTAATTTTAGTTTTACTGGCAAGAGCCCCTTTGTTACATATAAGGAGAATTTTATTTTTAGCCTTTTTATTCAATATTCTATATATATTACTTAAAATCTTACAAAGCTTTCTGTCATTTTAAAAGTATAAATATTGTTATGCTATTTTTTTTTAATTTTTTAAAATTTCATTCTCTAAACTCAAATTAATATATATGTTCTTTTTAGTAGGATTAAATCAATGAATAATATTAGTTTTAGGTAAATCTTTTTAATCTAGACTCTAGATTTAAGAAATCAATCAAATCTGATTTAGAATTAACAAAAGAATAACAATTCCAAATGGATAATGAAATTGAATTAAGAAGTATATGTGTTGTTACTACTTCAAGAGCAGATTATGGATTATTACAAAAAACAATAAATTTAATTAATAAATCATCAAAGTTAAAACTTTATTTAATTGTCTCAGGAACGCATCTTTTGAAAAGCTATGGATATACAATTAGTGAGATTTTATCTGATAATGTAGAAATTTATAAGAAAATTTATATCGATATATTAAATGATGATAGTTATTCAGTATCTTTAAGTATTTCAGAATATATTAAGAAATTTTCAAAATGTTTTAATGAAATTAGACCTGATATGGTTCTGCTTCTTGGAGATAGATATGAGCTCTTAGGTATTGCCTCAGTAGCAACAATTTATAAAATTCCAATCTCACATATACATGGGGGTGAGTTAACTTTTGGAGCTATAGATGATAATATTCGTCATTCAATAACTAAATTGTCAAAATTCCATTTTGTAGCATCAGACGAATATAGAAGAAGAGTTATACAGATGGGAGAAAATCCATCAAATGTATTTTTAGTAGGTGGACTAGGTGTTGATAATTTAAAAGAAATAGAGATTATTTCAAGGAGTAATTTAGAAAAAGAATTAAATTTTAAATTTTTAGAGAGAAATCTTTTAGTAACCTTTCATCCTGAAACTAATAAAAAAAATACTATTAATGATTTTCTTGAATTATTAAAAGTGTTAAATGATTTTTCTGAGATAAGAATAATTTTTACTATGCCTAATTCTGATCCTGGTAATAAAAAGATTATCGATGCAATAAAGAATTTTGTTAAAAAAAATCCTAACTCAAAATATTTCTTCTCTCTTGGTATTAAACGATATATATCTTGTTTATCTTATATGGATGGTGTTATAGGAAATTCTTCAAGTGGATTACTAGAAGCACCTACTTTAAAAATTGGTACAATTAATATTGGTAAAAGACAAGAAGGAAGATTAGAGGCTAAAAGTGTAATTTCATGTGATGCTAATTATGAAGATATTTTAAAGTCAATTAATATTTTATATAGTACTGAATTTCAAAAAACCTTAGAAAATTGTATTAATCCATATGGAGAAGGGGGAGCGTCAAAAAAAATTGTAAAAATATTAGAAAATTTAACTATCAAGAATGTATCAAGTAAAAAAATTTTTTACGATTTAGATAAAAAGTTTTTTTAAAAGATTCTTAATTTATAAAATATTTTTTAAAATTTGATAAATTAACTATTCTAATTGTATTGTAAAAAATCCCTTAAAAAAGACTTTTATTATTGAGATTGTATTTATGATGATTTATCATAATCAAAACATTGTTTTACTTTGGATTGGTCTTTTTATAAGGATAAATGTGTATTAGTCACAGGTCATACTGGTTTTAAAGGTTCTTGGCTAGTTAGATGGCTTGAGAAAGTAGGCGCTAATGTAATAGGAGTTTCTTTAGACGTTCCTACAAATCCATCACATTATGAAATTTTGAAACCAAAATTAAAATGTGAAGATATTAGATGTGATATCAACGATATTGAGAAATTAACAATTTTGTTTAAAAAATATCAACCTGATTTGGTTTTCCATTTAGCAGCTCAATCTATAGTAAGAACTTCTTATTATGACCCCTTAAAGACTTTTAGGACTAATGCAATTGGTTCAATTAATATTTTACAGTCTGCTATTCAATGTGAAAAAATCCCTACAATTTTGATGATTACCAGTGATAAATGTTATCAGAATAAAGAATGGCATTATGGCTATAGGGAAATTGATGAATTGGGAGGAGATGATCCTTATAGCGCTTCAAAGGCTGCAGCAGAGATAATGATCAAATCTTTTTTTAAGTCATATAATTCAAACAATGAGAATTATTTAAAAATGGCAACTGTAAGAGCAGGAAATGTTGTTGGAGGAGGTGATTGGGCTCTATCAAGAATTGTTCCCGATTGTATGAGGGCTTGGAGTAATAATGAAAAAGTTTCAATTCACGCACCTAATTCCACTAGACCTTGGCAGCATGTTCTTGAGCCTATTGGAGGTTATTTGTGGTTAATGGAAATTCTTTTTAAAGAAAGTTCTGAAATTAATGGTGAATCTTTTAACTTTGGCCCTAATTCTTCGCAGGATATGACTGTAGGGGATTTAGTTATATTTTTAGCTAATGAATGGGGAAGCGAAGCTTCATATAGGTTTTCAAAGTCCAATATTAAAGAAGCGGGTTTATTGAAATTAAATTGCGATAAAGCTAGCGCTCTTTTAAATTGGAAACCAGTATTCTCTGTCTTAGATACCCTTAAGATGACTTCTAAATGGTATAAAACATATTATTTTTCTTCTAAAGAAGATATTTTTAAAGTAACGGATAATCAAATAAATGAAGCTATTAAAAGACTTGATAATATTTGATTTTGAATGAAAAAATTAGAAAAAAATTGTAACTAATTAATTTGTAAAGAAAATTAATTTGCTAAAATTTCATATAGAAACATATAAATATTTGAATAAAATTGTTTTATTTTTATATCCAAATAGATTTAATGAAATAGATTGGGAAAGATTTGAGTTAAAGTATTTTTTACAAGAATATAAAGTTTATATATATGATTTAAGTTTTTTACTTAAATCTGATTCAAAAAAAACTAAATTAGATTATTTTAATAATGATTATATTTTAAGATTTCATAATATTCTTTCATTATTTAAATCGCTTTACAACCTTATAATAAAATATGGAATATCGAATATTCATATTATAAATTTAGTCAAATATCAAAATTTTAGAGATAAATTAATATTATTGTTTATATCAATCTTAAAATTTAAAATTGTCTCTTTTTATAATCCCGGAATACCAAGTGTAAAACCTATTGGAAATCAAAATAAATCTTCTAAATTATTCTTAAATTTTTATACTTTTAATTTTATAAATACAGTTTTTTTTAGGTATTTTTTTTCATTCATAACTAATAAAAGAATGGCTATATTAGGAAATTATAATGACAAGAATATTATTCAAAAAAAATATCCTTTCAATAAATTTATTTCAGGATCATCTTGGGATTATTCAACATTTTTACGAAAACGAGATCTAATAAATAAAAATGTATTACTTAATATAAAATATGCCCTTCATCTTGATGGGTGCGGTCCTGCATTTGTTGGAGATGAAGCTTTAACGAATTGGGATCGAAAATATTATCATCCTGAAACAAATGATAGATGGTATTCAGGACTAAACAATTTTTTTAAATTTGTCGAAGCAAAATATAATATTAAATATGTCATTGCTGCACATCCAAGAACTAATCCAAAATTAGTATCAAGATTATATGATGGCAGAGAATCCTTTAAGGGTAATACTATTGAACTTATCAAGGATAGTTTGATGGTCTCGACTAGGGGAAGTACCGCAATCTCATATGCAGCTATTTACTCTAAACCTATAGTTTTCTTAACTTCAAATGCTTATCTCTCTTGGGAAAAACATATTATAGATATGGAAAATACATTAAATTTCTGGCAAAAAAAACAACTAAATATTGATTCTAATGAATATAAAAATGACTTTGTAATTCCCCAAGTCAACAAAAGATTATGTGAAAAATATATAAAATTTTTTATGTCCTCCTCGCAAGAACCAAATCATTTGATAATAAAAAAATTTTTTAATTCTTTATAGGATGAAATAAATAAGTAGATCAACCCCAGAAAAATACTACCATTTTGCTAATAATATATCACTTTCTATCGCTTGTGATCTTGCTTTTTTTAATCCATCTCCAACAAAATTAAATAAATGTGAACTTGAGACTGCATCAACAAAATTATTTTTTAATCCCTCTACAAGATGTTTACCATTACCAGCTCCACCAGAAATAATAATTGGAATTTTTATATCTTTTTCTAATAATGATAATGCTTCAAGATCAAATCCTTGACCAGTTCCATCTCTGTCAATTGAATGAATTATTATTTCTCCAAGAGGACATGTTTTTAGAATTTTTATGATTTCTGGAAATGATTTATTAATTCTCTCTGTGCCATTACTTATATGAAAGCTATAGCTTTCATTATCCTTTTTTAAATCTACTGATCCAACTATGCATTGTCGCCCAAATTCGCTTTCTAAACTATTAACAAGGTTAATGTTAGTAAATATTGAGGTATTAATGATTACCTTGTCTGCACCTGAATTTAGTAATTTCTTAGCATGATCAAATTCTCTAATACCACCCCCAGATGAGATGGGTACAAAAATTTTTTCTGTTAGCTCTTTTAAAACTTTGCAAAATGATTCTCTGTCTCTACCTTTTTTTGAGACGTCAATTACTATTAATTCGTCAATATATTTAGAAATATATTCAAAATTATAATTTTCTTGTAGCCATTTTAGATCTCCAACTCTTTGTAATCTGAAATTTCTACTCAGTGAAAAATATCCAGAATCATAAAGTAATGAAAAAATTATTCTTTTTTTTAACATAATTAAATCTCAAAAAAGTTTTTCAATAATTTCAATCCATTTCCCTGACTTTTTTCAGGATGAAATTGAGTCCCATATATATTGTCTTTATGGAAAGAAGCTATAAATTTTTCACCATAACTACATGAAGAAATAAATCCATCTAAATTACTATATTTAAATCTATAAGAATGTACAAAATAAAAATCTACATTTGTTTGTAAATTTAAAAATAATTCATCCTTAGGATCGACATCTATAGAATTAAAACCAATATGGGGTATTTTTAAGTTATTTATTTTTGAGTCAAACTTTTCTACCTTTGCAGGTATTAAATTAAGTCCATTTTCATATCCTCCTTCAGTACTTGATATACCAAGTAATTGAAATCCAAGACATATTCCTAAAAGCTTTTTATCTGACCAAAAAAATTTATCCTTGAGTAAATTAAACAGCCCTAAATCTTTTAAATTCTTAATACCTTTTTTAAAAGATCCAACACCTGGTAAAATAACATACTTAGCATTTAAGATTTCTTCTTTTTTATTACTTAAAATGCAGCTTAATCCCAAATATTTGATTGCGCTCAAAACCGACCAAGTATTTCCCATTCCATAATCAATAACTATAACTTTATTTAAAGCGTTCAATTTTTTAATTTATTTGGAAAGTTGCGACCCATCTATCCCCTTTTTTTTCAAAAAGTGATTTGTTTGCCCATTTATCTAAGACTTGATAAAATTCGCTTTTCTTCATTTTATAATAATCAAGATAAATTTCTATTGAGTCATGATTAAAAATTCCATCATACATTCGGACTAGATTTACTCCTTGATCTCTATCCATTGCACCTCTTCTTATCTCTATGCAAGCATCCTGATTAGCCCTCCCAAATCCAAATTTTAAATACATCAAGTAAGTATGAAGAGAATAAAGATGCTGATCATTTTGTGCAAAATTAGTAAAGGTACCTTGATTACTATTTTGAGCCTCTTTTAAACCACAAAATTCTTTAGCGACTAAATAATTTCTATATGGGTCCCAATTCTCAAAATAAGACCAATGTGTGAATTTTGTAGATGTTCTATTTAAATTTTCTTGATCTATAAATCTAAAAAATAAGCTCTCTTGCATGGATATATTTGAATTTAATATAACCTTTTCATATCCTGATTCAAGATAAATTTTTTTCATATATAAGCTATCAAAAATTGGTTCTTTCTCAGTCTCGGAAGTTCCCCCATATTCAACTTCACCATCTTCACCATAAAAAGTAATTCCAATATTAAATTGATTAGCAATTCTTACCGGTATAGAGAAAATAGCGTTTAACCAACCGAAATAGGGAAAACCCATTTCAATAAATCCTCTTTTATTCAGTTTTCTCATGGCTTCATATGGAGGATTTATTGATATATGACTATATCCACTTTCTACAAATGACCTTAAATTTTCCTCTCCAAGTTGAGTTGGCAATGGTGGTGTAACAGTAATACAAAGTGGATTCATTTTATATTTATTTTTTAAGTTATGAGCAACGTAAGATCCATCCTTTCCTCCGCTAACTGGTACTAAGCAATCAAAGTTTCCCTCGCTAGATCTATGTTTATTTAATAATTCAATCAATTCATTTTCTCTGGTTGACCAATTTATCGTTTGCTTTTTTTCTGTCCATAAACATGCATTACAAATACCTTTTTCGTTGAAAGAAATTCTAGGCCGAGTAGACATTGTTAGACATCTAGTGCAAAAACTTATTGACTTCATAATTAATTTTTGTTCTTCATAAACTTTATTTTATACATCTTTTTCTTCATTAATCAAAAACTCTCGATGATAAATAATTTTTCTTAAAGATAACTTCATTAATTAAGTAATTTCTAATAAAAAAAAAGATATTTAAAAAATTTTCTTAACCGAAAATAGGATTTAACAATGCGGGATAAATAAGCTTTGATTTTGGGAAATAAATGTTTCTTTCTAAAAATTCATATGCGACATTATCATTGAAATCTTTATTTCTTGTATAACGTAATTCCTCTTGAGGGTTTTGTTTGATAGATCTCATGGCAAAAATTTCATTTGATTTTATTTTTTCTAACAATGCTTTATGAGCAACTTTTACTGAGCGCATTGTGAAATCAAATGGATTATCTTCAGCACTAAATTTTGGTAAGCAATGAAAATACATATCACCTGAATCAAGCCCTTTGCTAAGCCTATGTATCGTGGCACCTACATATTCTGGTTTATTATCAAACATTGCCCAAAAGTTACATGAAGATCCCCGGTAATATGGGGATAATCCCATATGAATATTTATTGCATTTTTTTTAATCAGATAATCCACAAGCCAACCTTTAATAAAACTAGAACCAAAAACTATAAATAAGTCAGATTCCATTGATTCAGAAAGATGATCTTTATTAAGCATATTTAAGTCTCCAGATTTAATTAGTAATGTTTTTATATTTTTAGGTAAGAATTTAACGCCCCCAAAAATCTTTTTTTCTGATCTCATAACATGACTAAAGTACTTTTGCATCACATCTGATTTTTTAAAGAAATCTTCTAATTTCCCTGGAAATATAGTATTTACTTCGCTTATAAAATATACAGTTTCAACTATTTTTGAAAGCTCAATAACTAAATTGAGATGTCTTGGTTGATTACTTGTAAAAACAGAAATCTTCATGATTTAATCAGCCTCATAATATTTGCATGATCTTCTCTTGGTATCTCTAAACTGCTTCTTACCTTTTTAATACTCATATTAGACCTAAAACCAATTTTTATACCCAAATCTTTTAGTATTTTTAATGTATCTAAATTATAGTCTCCGCATGGATGAGACATTGATATTATATTTTGATGTCCAAGTATTTTTTTCAAATAAGACATGTTTAAATTATATTGTTTAAATTGATTTGCGTATGAGAGAGAACTTATTTTAGTTGGATGAGAGTGTGAATGTAAACCAATTATATTTCCTGAGACTTCTATTTCTCTGAGATGTTTTTCTTTCATCCATAAAGATTTAGATTCATTTTTTATATTAAAATTATAATCTTGCATCATTTTTTTCATTAGCAAATGATATTTTTCTTTTAAGTAGTTTTCTCGTAAATATCGAAACCATTTATCATTCTCCGTATAAAATGAGAAATCTTTTAAATAGTTTATTTTTTTGAAGTTATTCCAATGTTTAATATTTTCTTCGATAGATAATTTTTCTACATTTCTAAAAAATTCTTTATAGAAAGAATCTATAGAATTAAATTTTGTATTTCTAAAAAATCTATAAATTTCTAGAAAGTCAGGATTTTCAGTAAATATTGAAGTGTAAATAAAGAAGAATGCTGTTATATTTTTTTTTCTGAGTACTGGGATTGCAATATCATATTGACATAAAAGGGAATCATCAAAAGAAAAACAAATTTCATTATTTCTTAAAGAGCCAGCCTCAAATTTTTTAAAAAAATCATAAGCATCTAAAATTTTATATTTTTTCTCTAACCATAAAATTATTTCTTCAAATTCTTCCTTTGATATACTCCCTTGTGACTTTTTATGATTACCACCATGAAAATGATGAAACATAACTGAAAAAGGCATAAGTATTTTTTCTGAGCATGCAATCAATTTAATTTATGTTAAACTTTTTTTACTTGAAAGTGATTAATATTCACAAAAAAAATTTCTAATTATTTTATCTTAAAAAAATTCTATTTTTTAAATTATCTTATGTAATTAAATTAGTTAATGATTTGTTTGATATGATTTTTTGAATGAACCTAAAATAGTATCGCATTCATGACTATTAAACTTGAAGAGTTTTATTACGATAAACAGTATGATTGCGAAGTCATTCTTTTAGACGGATTATGGGGGGCGGGGAAAACCTTGTTTCAAGGTGCAATATCATCATTAGATGATTTAGAGGATGCAACAATTGAGGAAATTTTTGAACATATAGTTAATCTTCAATATATGAATAAAATTAGTGATGAAAGTGCAAGTTTTCTTCTATCAAATTATATTGATTTTTCTATGCATAAAAGTTTGTTAGGTAGATGCACTAATATGCGTTTTAGTGATGATACTGGATTTAAAAACTTTACTAATAAGATTGAAAAATTGAAGAGGTTATTTAGAAGTGAAGAAAAAAATCTAAAATCAGAAGTTATTAAAAATAAAGGGCTCGTTTTTATGACACATATGATAGGTTGCCACCCCTATTTTTTATTTAAATTCCTCAAAGAAAGATTATATCTCATTGAAATAATGAGACACCCTGTTCATATTTTTACCCATGTAGCAAATTACTTTGCAAGATTTAATACCACAAGAGAAAAAACAGTATCTTTCAAGTATGAAAATAAAAAAATACCATGGTGCTACAAAGACATCATTGAATTCATAAATCTTAATGAAGAAAATCCTAATAATAAAGCAGTTGAATATATATATTATTGTTATTTAAAAACATGGGAAAATATAAAAAATCTTGAGGATTCAAATGCAAAAGTTTTTTCAATAGGTATGGAACAATTTGCAGTTGAAACTGATTATTATCTTGATCAAATTTGTAGTTTTTTATCTAGAAATAAGAATAAATATACTAAAAGAGCACTTGAAAAATCTAAGTTACCTAGAAAATATATTCATAACGGTCATGCATCAAAAAATGAATATCATGGATGGAAAAAGTCTAATTTAAATAATAAAGAATATTTTTTAGAAGTTTATAACAAGATCTCTTCAAAAATAGATGGAAAATATAAATCAATGTTTAGTGAGATCATTCATTTGTATGACCAAAAATTTCCATCAATAATTAGCGAATATGCGCAATTGTTTGATAATGTATAATTAATAAAAGAGTTTTCATATTAAAAACTTTTTAGTAATTGAATAAATAGTAATTATATTAAAATGAAAAATTTAGACTCCTTTTTTGTATCCCCTAATTCAACAATAATTGAAGTCTTAAAAAAAATAGACCTTTCAGGTCAACAAATCGCGTTTGTAGTCGATTCGCAAAAAACGCTCTTAGGTGTCATTACAGACGGGGATATTAGAAGATTTCTATTAAATGGGAATAAATTAGATAGTAAATGTTTAGGATGTATGAAAAAAGAATATAAGTTTGTTTATATCGAGGAAATAACCAAAGCAAAAATAATATTAGATGAAAAGTTAGCAACTCACATACCAGTCTTAGATAGGAATAAGAAAATATTAGATATATATTATGAGGATAATGAAGTGAATAAAGAATTAACTAATCCAATTGTGTTTATGGCTGGAGGTAAGGGTAAGAGATTACGTCCTCATACTGAATATTGTCCCAAACCGATGCTTAAAATTGGAGGGAAACCAATTCTTGAAAGACTTCTCGAAAAAAGTATAAAAAGTGGTTTTAATAATTTTTATTTTTCTGTAAATTATTTAAAAAATCAGATTATTGATTATTTTCAAGGAGGAGAAAAGTGGGGGGTAAAAATTAAATACCTTTCTGAAAAAAAACCTTGTGGAACTGCGGGTTCATTAAGTTTAATTGAGGATAAAATAGATAAGCCCTTAATAGTTGTTAATAGCGATATCCTGACAGGTTTAGATTATAAAACTCTTTTGACATTTCATGAAAATAATCAATCTAGTGCAACTTTATGTTCTAGGAATCACGAAGTTAGTATTCCTTTTGGTGTTTTCAACTCAAATGGAATAATATTTGAGGGAATCGATGAAAAACCAACTTTTGTTTTCCAAATCAATGCTGGCATTTATGTTATAAATCCTGAATTATTAAAGCTTGTAAAGAAAGATGAATTTCTTGATATGACTGAATTGATTACAAGATCTTATAGTAAAGGTTATAAAATTAATATTTGCCCAATATTTGAGAATTGGTTAGATGTTGGAAGGCCAGAGACACTTTGTGAAGCCTCGAACAATTGGAAAAAATATAACTAGTGTTTATTAGTAATTACCCTGAAAAAATATTAATATGCGGTTTTGGGAGTATTGGTGAAAGATATTTCAAACTAATAAAAGAAAATTGGCCTAAAATTAAAATTGGAGTTTTAACTACAAAAGAAATTAACAAATTTCCAAGTTTCTTTAAAATTGAATTTATATCTAATAAATTAAGTGATTGCATTAGATGGAAGCCTAAAGCTGTTATTATTTGTAATCCGGCTACATTGCACGTTGATTATGCAATTGAGTTTCTCTCTGTAAACATACCAGTATTAATTGAAAAACCTTTGTGTACAGAACAAGTAAAAGATTCAAAATTGAATAATTTAGAAACTTTAAGTAAAAGCTGCCCTGTATTACTTGGTTATGTTCTCAGGTATGATAAGGCCTATTCTTATTTGAAGAATTTTATAGGAAAAAGGAATATAGGAGAAGTTTTGGAAGCAAAATTCCATTGCTCTTCTTGGCTACCAGATTGGAGGGCTAATAAAGATTATAGAAAAAGTGTATCATCACAAAAAATATTAGGGGGAGGTGCTTTGCTTGAGTTGAGTCATGAAATTGACCTCGCTCAATCTCTATTAGGCGAAATATCTTTATCGAGTTCTATATTGAAAAATTCTGGAAAGTTGGATATTGATGTTGAAGATACGGTTTTGTTAAGAGGTCGGAGCACAAATTGTAAGCAGATTTTTATTGAACTTGACTTTTGTTCGAAAAAAAATGAGAGAATTACTTACTTGGAAGCTCAAAATGGATCAATAAAATGGGATATTGAAAATAGATATATTGAAATATATACATTTGGTAATGAGAGAGAAAGAATATTATTAGAAAAGGATTCTAATCATAGGTTTATTAATCAAATTTCTCACTTCTTTGAATGTATTTACGAAAATATCACACCTTTCTGTGGAGTTAAAGATGGAATTATTATTCTTGATATTATAAAAAAAGCCAAAGAATTATCTTCTTAAATATCAAATGCAAAAAAATATTAGAGTATTCATTTTCGCTAGGGGCGGCTCTAAAGGGATTTATAAAAAGAATATTCAAAAAATTGCAAATATACCTTTAGTTGGTCATAGCATTTTGACATCTTATAAATTAGATAATATTGAGAAAATATATGTATCTACAGATTGCGATGAAATAGCTGATATTTCAAAGAAATATGGAGCTGAAATAATTATGAGGCCAAATCATATGGCAACGGATAATGCCCCTGAGTTAATGGCATGGAAGCATGCTGTACAAGAATCTATAAATAAAGATGGAGACTTTAATGTTTTTGTAAGTCTTCCACCAACTTCTCCCCTAAGAAATACCAACGATGTCTTAACTTGTATAAGTTCTTTAAAAAACGAAGTAGATATAGTTCTTACCATCACAAAGTCTAAAAGAAACCCTTGGTTCAATATGGTTAAAAGTGATAAAGATAATCAAATATCATTAATTAATCAGAATTTATCAATATTTAGGAGACAAGATGCACCAAATTGCTACGATTTGACGACTGTAGCATATGTAGCAAAAAAAGATTATATTTTAGATACTGAAAGTATTTGGAATGGTAATGTAGTTGGAGTAGAGATTCCTGAAGAGAGGTCAATTGATATTGATTCTCCAATTGATTTAAAGATAGCAAAACTACTATTTGAATAATAATGGAAAAATTAAACAAAAGTATAATTATAACTGGTGGTGCTGGACTATTAGGATCTTCAGTAGCTGAAACATTAATAAAAACAAACTATAACTGTCTTTTGGCAGACATAAATGAACAAAGTCTAAAAAAAACTTATAAAGATTTATCTTTATTAAATAAAGGAAAAGTTGAATATTTTATTTGCGACATAACGTCATCTTCCGAAATTGATAAATTATTAAAAGTGTCTAAAAATCTTTTTGGAGGATTCGATGCAGCAGTCCATTGTGCGTATCCAAAACCCATTAATTGGGGCAAAAAATTTGAAGATCTTTCTGAAAATGATCTTAATCAGTCACTATCCATACAACTTGGGAGCGCAATTATTTTTTCTCAAAAAATAATTGAATATTTTGTTAAAAATAGTGGAGGGAATCTAATACATATTTCTTCTATACAGGGCATTCGTCCTCCTAAGTTTGAACATTATGAAGGTACTGATATGTATTCGCCTATAGAATATTCTGCTATAAAAGCTGGTGTAATAGCCATCACGACTTGGTTGGCTAAGAGGTATAAAAATTCAAATATACGTGTAAATTGTATAAGCCCAGGAGGTATATTAGACTCTCAGCCACCTTCTTTTTTAGAGAAATACAGAGCTAGTTGCTCAAACATAGGCATGCTTGATCCAAAAGATGTTGCAGGTGCTGTAGAGTTTATTTTAAGTAATAGTTCGAGAGCTATTAATGGACAAAATTTAATTATTGATGATGGATGGTCATTATGAATTCTGGGAAAAAAATATTAATTACTGGCGCTGATGGATTTATCGGATCACACTTAACTGAATATCTATTTAATAAGGGTTTTAATGTAAAAGCATTTTGTTTGTATAATTCGATTGGAAATTGGGGTTGGTTAGATTATGTTCCCCAAGAAATTAAAGATAATATTGAAATAATTTTAGGCGATATACGAGATCCTGGATGTGTAAAAAAAGCAATGAAAGGTTGTGATTATGTTTTTCATCTGGCAGCATTAATAGCTATTCCATATAGTTATCAAGCACCATTAAGTTATGTTCAAACTAATATTATAGGAACCCTGAATATACTTGAATCTGCGAGAGAATTAGGATGTGAAAAAATTATACACACTTCGACTTCAGAAACCTATGGTACGGCTCAATATGTCCCAATTAATGAAATTCATCCACTCAATGCACAATCTCCTTATGCTGCAAGTAAGATTGGTGCTGATCAACTTGCATTAAGTTATTGGAAAAGTTTTAAAGTACCCTTATCTATAATAAGACCATTTAATACATATGGACCAAGGCAAAGCGCTAGGGCAGTAATTCCTACCATCATTAGCCAGATAGCGGAAGGAAAGACCACAATAAAATTAGGATCTTTAAATCCAACAAGAGATTTTAATTATGTGGAAGATACTTGTGCCGCATTTTTTGAAATTTTAAAATCAAATAATACTATTGGAGAAGTTATAAATTCAGCTAGTAATTATGAAATATCTATAGGGGAAACTGCTAATTTGATATCAGATATAATGAACGTAAAAATAAATATCATTCAAGAGTCCCAAAGAAAAAGGCCAGATAACTCTGAGGTAGAAAGACTTTTTGGGGATAATTCTAAATTAAGAAAACTTACTAAATGGGAACCAAAATATGCAGGATTAGATGGATTTAGCGAGGGTCTTAGAAAAACAGTAGAGTGGTTCACTAATCCGAAAAATTTATCATTTTACAAAAGTAATATGTACGTAATTTGAATAATACAAATACCGAAAAAATAATTAAAGCTATAGGAGAAGTTGTTGGATCTTTTAACAAGGAGAATCCTGTTCCTCTTCATGAACCTTTTTTTGAAAATTCTAATATAGTTTCCTATCTAGGAGATTGTATTGATTCTGGATGGGTAAGTAGTGCTGGAAAATGGGTTGATAAATTTGAACACCAGCTATGTAAATTCACTGGAGCAAATTATGCAATTGCAGTAACAAATGGAACTGTGGGACTCAGATTGGCACTATATGTAATAGGAGTAAGAAAAGGAGATGAAGTTTTAATTCCACCCTTGAGTTTTGTTGCTACTGCTAATTCAATAAGTCATTTGAACGCTTTCCCTCATTTTATTGATATTGACTCCAAGACTTTAGGTATGTGCCCCTCTTCTTTGGAAAAAAGATTAGATGAAATTGCGGTCGTTAAAAATGGAAAAGTTTTCAATAAAGAGACTAACAGAAAAATTTCGGCAATTATGCCAGTCCATGTATTTGGCTTGCCATGCAAATTATATGAGATAAAAAAAATAGCTGATCAATGGAAAATTCCAATTGTAGAGGACGCTGCTGAAGCTCTTGGGAGTGGGTTTCTAGATGAAGGTAGTTCGATTCATTGTGGACTAGGCTCGGAAATAGGGGTCATTAGTTTTAATGGTAATAAAATAATAACCGCAGGAGGAGGAGGAGCATTGATTACTAATAATTTACGATATGCCAAATTAGCGAAACATCTATCAACTACGGCTAAGGTCCCTCATAAATGGGAATTATCTCATGACCAAGTGGCGTGGAATGATAGGATGCCAAACATAAATGCGGCTTTAGTTTTTGCACAATTAGAAAATATTAAAAGTATTTTGGAGAGAAAAAAGAAATTAAAGCAAAAATATAAAAAAGCTTTTAAAAATTTTAAGTTTATGGAGCTACTTGATGAAGATGACAAAACATTTACAAATGATTGGCTTATTACAATTCGATTAAATGCAAATTCTCAATCTGAAGTTTCTAAACAAAGGGAACAGATTCTAGAGGTTGCAAATTCTAATGGATTATTACTTAGGCCAGCTTGGCGACTACTAAATTCTCTTTCTTTTTACAATCAGATGCCATCTGCTAAATTGCCAAAAAGTAAAGAGGAAATAAATAGAATTATTAATTTGCCAAGTAGTCCTAAATTAATGGATAAAGGATCCATCTGAATTATTTAAATAAAATTATGAAAGATTTGTTAATTATTGGCTGTGGAGGACATGCAAGATCAGTTATTGACGTAATAAATGAAAATGCAGAATGGCAAATAAAAGGGCTTATAGGATTGAAAGAAGAAGTGGGAAAATCAGTCATGGATTATCCAATAATAGGGGACGATTTATATTTATCTAAATTAAGAAAGAATTTCGACAATGTTTTTTTAGCTATTGGGAAAATAGGATTAGACAATAGGAGAGAGAAAATATTAAAAAAACTAGAATTTCTAGATTTCACTTTCCCAAGTGTTATTTCAAAGTACTCAATTATCAGTAGATATTCGGTAATAGGGGAAGGTACATTTATTGGTCATAATGTAGTTGTAAATGTAAATGCTAAAATTGGTAAAAATTGTATTTTAAATACTCGTTCAATAGTAGAACATGATTCAGTTATTGGAGAAAATTGTCATTTGAGTACTGGAGCAATAATTAATGGAGGGGTTAAGATTGGGCATAATAGTTTCATTGGAAGTAATTCAGTTATAAGAGAAAATTTGACAATCCCAGCTAATACTATTATAAGTTCTGGTAAAAGAATTATGGGTTGGCCACTGAGGGAGGAAGAATAATGAAAAGAATACTAATCATTGCAGAAGCAGGAGTTAATCATAACGGCGATATTGAAATTGCAAAAAAATTAGTTGATTCTGCTTGCGATGCTGGAGCTGATGTCATAAAGTTCCAAAGTTTTAAATCTGAAAAATTAGTAACTAAAAATGCAGAAAAAGCTCCTTATCAATTAAAGGATGAGAATAGAGAAAAATCACAATTTAATATGTTAAAAAAATTAGAATTAAATGATCATGAAACAATCATTTTAAAGGAATACTGTAAAGAAAAAAATATTGAGTTTCTGTCCACAGCATTTGATTTGGGTAGCCTGAAATTTCTTAAAAATAATGGTTTAAATAGGTATAAAATCCCTTCAGGTGAGATAACAAATTTTCCTTTTTTGAGAGAAATAGCAAAAATTAATATGCCGACAATTATGTCAACTGGTATGGCCAATATGCAAGAAATAGAGGAGGCTATTTTTTGTTTATGTGATTTTGGACTAGATAAAAGTTTGTTAACCATTTTGCATTGTACAACAGAATATCCTGCACCTTTTAATGAGGTAAATTTAAAGGCAATGCAAACAATCAAAAACACTTTTGGGATCTCAGTTGGTTACTCTGATCATACTCTTGGAACAGAAGTATCAATCTCTGCTGCTGCTTTAGGGGCTGAAATTATTGAAAAGCATATAACTTTAAATCGAAATATGAATGGTCCTGATCATTTTGCTAGTATTGAGCCTGATCAGTTTAAAAAAATGGTCACTTCAATAAGAAATATTGAGTTAGCTTTGGGTAATGGTATTAAGAGGCCTACTAAGAGCGAATTATTAAATAAATTAGTAGCTAGAAAAAGTATTTATGCAGCTGTCAACATAAGTAAAGGAACACCTTTTGACGAAAAAAATATAGTTTCAAAAAGACCCGAAGGAGGAATTAGTCCAATGCAATGGAAAAATTTAATTGGTAAGAAAGCAAAAAAAGATTTTTTGAAAGATGAGTTAATATTTTTTTAAATTTGATAAAACTTTTTAGAAAATATTGTGTGATAATTTAAGTTAATCTTAATAAAATATAATAGATGAATTATTACATTGAAAATTTAAAAGTTATT
>CEUK01033010.1_pt1 | contig 34646 bp, 36 predicted proteins | sample 356451 | NCBI WGS metagenome assembly CEUK01 (sample SAMEA2622843, study PRJEB7988) | marine metagenome | isolation source: saline water (ENVO:00002010), including
GGCATGGGAATGCCTGGTATGGGCGGTATGGGAATGCCAGGTATGGGCGGCATGGGAATGCCTGGCATGATGTAAGAGAAGTTTTAATTTTTTTAGAATAAGAAGTTACATAACTATCAAGTTAATTTTTTATTTAATAATGGTCTTATTATTATTAAGGAAATTAAGGTAAGCAAAAACAGTAAGGAGATACAACTTCTTGATGATAAATCACCATATGGAGCATGTAATGCAATTAAATCTAAATTAAGACTAGATGAATATGCTACTCGAATGGGTTCAATCGCTAGTGTCAAAGGATTTACTGAAGCAACCCATCCCAACCAATTCGGCATAAATGATATAGGAGCAAGTGCGGTGCTTGCAAACAACAAAGGCAAATTAATAACAAAGATCAATGCTATTAATTCAATATGTCCAGGTAAAACGAAAGCGAGGCATAAACTAATTGAGGTGACGAATAAAACTAATAACATAAGCGTTATTAAAACTATTCCTAAGCCTAAAAAATTTGGAAATCCATATCCCAATAAAAAAGAGATAAACATTATTGCAATACTTTGAACAAAACTAAGAATTGTTATGTAAACGAATGAAGATACAACAATAGATAAACGACTTTCGAGAGGCGCTACTAGAAGTCTATTTAGGAATCCAAATTCCCTATCAAACATTAATGGGAGGCCTGAATTTAATGCTCCACTAAATGCGGTAAAAACAATCAATCCGGCTCCCAAGAAATTTCCATATGACTCAACGCCTGGTAGAAAGTCTATTGGTGCTTTAGAAAATAAAGCCCCAAAAAGGAAAAGCCATATAATTGGCTGCAAAATACCCGCAAAAAGGGTAGATGGTCTTCTTTTTAATTGAATAAATAATCTCTTTGTTAATGCATAAGTTTCCTGATAAAAATAGCTAAAACTATATTGAGATTGTTCCATTTAAAAGATTTTTAATTGCCAAACATAGTGTATAGTTTTTCTAAGTTAAAATCACCTCATTGATTGTTTTGCTTCTTTCTTTAGATCTCTTTTACCAGACATAGAGATTTCAGCGTCTTGAAGAGTTTGCCCAGTAGCCTGTAAATAAACATCATCTAAGCTCGGCTGACTTTGTGATAAGGAAAAAATTTCAAATTTTGAGAATGCCAACTCTACTTTAAGTTTAGAAAGCAAATCTTTCTCTTTTTGCGCAATAAAATTAAGAGAATAGCCTTGAGAACTATTAACTACTATTTGGCTAATACCATCAATCTTTTTCAATATTTTCTCAACCTTTTTAGATTCTTCTATATTGCTGAATTCTTTCACTTTCAATGTAATTCTATCTCCACCGAGCTTATTTTTTAAGTAAATAGGATTTCCTTTATCTAAAACTTTTCCATCATTAATAATTACCACTTCATCTGATAATTTATCAATTTCATCAAGATAATGACTACTAAGAATAATAGTCATTCCATCCTTTTTAAGATTTTCTAATAATTCCCAGATAATATTTCTGCTCTCAATATCTAATCCAACAGTTGGTTCATCCAATATAAGTACTTTTGGAATATGCAACAGTCCTGACGCAAGATCAATTCGTCTTTTCATACCTCCAGAATATGTTCCACATTTTCTATCAATCCAATTTTTCATATCTAATTTCTCTATCAACAAGTCAATTCTTTCATATTTTGTTGATTTTTCAATATGATAAAGATCTGCTTGAAAATCTAAAAGTTCTCTACCGGTGAGGATTTTATCAAGTGCGATTTCTTGAGCAACATATCCAATTATTTCTCTAATTTTTTTAGGATTTTTAGATACATCAATATTATCTATAAAAATATTTCCTTCATCTGGTGATATTAAAGTTGCCAAAGTTTTTAGAAGAGTAGTTTTACCGGCACCATTTGGTCCTAAAACTCCGAATAATACCCCTTTTGGTATACTTAAACTAATTTTATTAAGAGCATTTATATCTAGATATGATTTAGAAAGATTTTTTATATTGATATAAGTCATCAATCTTTATTTATATTTTGTTTAGGTCCTTATTATATCGTTGAATTTTGAAAAAATTGATCCAGCAATTGTTAAAGTCTGTTCCTCAAATTGAACAGAGATACTAGTTCTTGCTATTAGGAGCAAAAGACAAATTCCAAACATATACAAAATAGACCATCTAAATAGTCCTTTAGCTAAATTTAAATCATCTGGAGATTTCTTCAATCTGTATATAAGTTGTAGTAATCTTGCATTAAATGGAATAACCATAATTTCATAAAGCAATCCCCCTTCAGGTAACGCAAAAATACCAAAAATACTCATTACAACTGTTGCAATTCCATAACGTGAAATTGCTTTCACCGTAACATTTGAACCTTTTACTGATGGAAGCATGGGTATTCCAACAGAAGCATAATCATCCTTAAGAAGAATAGCTAAAGCCCAAAAATGAGCCGGTGTCCAAAGCATTACTAAACCAAAAAGCCACCATCCACTAAGACCTACATGACCAGTAGCTGCTGAAGCCCCAACAAGAGGAGGAATTGCTCCAGCCACTCCCCCAATGACAATATTTTGGGTAGTTCTTGGCTTAAGAACAATTGTGTATAACAAAACATAACTACACAATCCTAATAAAGTTAAACCCGCAGCTAGATAATTTACACCGCTTACTAAAAGCATCGCTGCAGCTAAAGTACAGGAGATTGCTCCGAAAAATACTGAATTAAAAGATAACTTCCCCGAAGGAAGAGCTCTTGTGCTAGTTCTGGTCATTCTTTTATCCAGGTCCATCTCCCATAAACAATTTAATGCTCCTGCTGCGGCTGCTGCTAAAGCTCCACCACCAAGAGTACAAACTAATTTTGGTGAAGATAATGGCCATTCTTCACTTAATGCCATCCCACCCAAGGTAGTAGCTAAAAGAAGTGGAATTAATCTTGGCTTTGCCACCTCTAACCATGGAGGAAGTTTGATTCTTTTTCTAGAGGGTACTACTTCTTCTCTAATTGATGATTGAGCATTCATATTTTCAAAATTACTTTTCATGAGTTAAAACTAAGGAGAACTTTTTCTTGTGGTGTATTAATCAATAAATTTTGATTAGATTTTTTAAACACAAGTGATGTTAAGATTGCTATTAATAATGAAGCTATAAGTTGATGACTAACAATTAAGAGAGGTTCACTCAAACTTGTTTTAAGACTTAAAATTCCTAATAAAATTTGAGTCGATAAAAGAAATAAAGCCGATATTAAGAATTTCCAGTTGTAAATAAATAAATGACGCTTAATAATAGAGACTAAAAATACAGCGATTATTGAAAAGGCAACTGGGTAAGCAAATAATTTGTGAGAATCTAATATTAAGCATTGTCTATTGAAAGATAAGCATAAATGAGCAGACCATGTTGAAGAAAGTCTTGCACCTATTGCAGATTGCAATAAAGTCAATATTAAAGGGACACTTAATAGGGATTTCCACCATATATTTTTGCTTTTAAAATTATCATCCTCTAAATTTTGATTTATATAAATTGCCGTTATTAATAAACAAAAAGCGATTAAGAGATGCCCCATAACTGTAAATGAATCAAGCATATTGATTACAGTTAGAGCGCCTAAAGTTCCTTGCAATATAACTAAAAATAATAGTAAAGAATATAACTTGGGAAGCCAAATTGGTAAAAATTTTCTCCATATAAGAGATAAAATAAATTGCGAAAGAATTAAAACGCCAACTAAAAAAGCATCTAAACGATGAAACCATTCTAGAAAAACTCTCAAATTCATATGATTAAGAGGAAGAAATGTTCCATAACATAATGGCCAATCAGGACATGCTAGACCTGCCTCCATAACTCTTGTAGCACTTCCTATACAAATAAGGGCAATAATAGCTAAGACACTATGATTACCAATTTTGAATAACGTTGACTTATATTTTGTGTGATAATTAATTAACTTATTCAAATTAATTAAATCTATTTATTGCATAATAATTTAGTTTCAACTAACAAATATTAATAAAAACGAAATCTTTTATTTATAAAAATTTTGGTAACTAGAATCTTATTTTCCTGACATAATAGAAGAGAAAAAGACCTAATTAATTACAATTTTAGACTTTAATTCTTAAGAAGTTGTGAATTTCTCAAATTATTTATTAACAAATAATGCAAAACCTTAAAAAGGTAATATCTTGAAAATATAAATTAATTAAATAAATTGTTAATTAAATCTTCTTATTTAATTCTCATAATTTCATCAATTATAGGTTTATCTTTATTTATAGGATTTAATGTTAATTTACTACCTGAAGAGGCAAGTTTAAATGCACCTATTTATGATGAACTTTTTAAAATCCTTTTTGTTATTGGATTAATATTATTTATAGGAATGTCACTTATAGTTATATATAGTCTTTTAAAATTCAGAAGAAAAGAAGGGCAAAACGGAGATGGAATTGCTCTGGAAGGTAATTTAAAATTGGAGATAATTTGGACAATAATACCTTCTTTAATAGTATTAATAGTTGGAATATATAGTTATAACATTTACGATCGAATGGGAGGCATGAATGAATTAAATCATAATCATGATTTAATGAACCAGCCAAACTCAGAGAAAATTTGGGCAGGTATAAGCCAAGCATCTAATAATGGATCTGGGATAGGAAATCCAAATATAGAAGTTTCTGCGATGCAATTTGCTTTTCTTTTTAATTATCCGAAAGGAGATTTCATTTCAGGTGAATTACATGTTCCAGTGAATCAAAAGATTTCAATAAAAATGGAATCTAAAGATGTTATTCATGCTTTTTGGATTCCTGAATTTCGCATAAAACAAGATATTATTCCTGGCCAGCCCACTATATTAAATTTCACTCCTACAAAAGTTGGTAAATATCCTATTATCTGTGCAGAATTATGCGGCCCTTATCATGGTGGAATGAGAGCATCAATTATTGTTGAAGAATCATCTGAATATGAACAATGGTTCAATCAAAATAAAAAGTTGGAGTTATAGATATGACAATATTAATAGACAACAAAACTCAGGTTAAACAAAGTTTTCAACCTAAAGGCTTTTTAAGATACTTTAGTTTTAGCTTAGATCACAAGGTGATTGGAATTCAATATCTTATTTGCGGTTTTATTTTCTATTTAGTGGGAGGGACTCTTGCAAGTGCAATAAGAATTGAGTTGACAAGTCCTATATCTGATTTTATGCCCAGAGATGTTTACAATCAAGTTTTGACTTTACATGGAACAATAATGATTTTTTTATGGATTGTTCCAGTAGTTAACGGAGCCTTCGGAAACTATCTAATACCTTTTTATGTTGGTGCCAGAGATATGGCATTCCCTAGATTAAACGCTGTTGCATTTTGGTTGATCCCACCTTCTGGATTAATGCTTATAACAAGCTATTTTATTGATGGGGCTGCTCAAGCTGGATGGACGGCTTATCCACCTCTTAGTATAACCACTCCAGAATCTGGACAAATTATCTGGATTTTAAGTGTTCTTCTGCTAGGTGGAAGTTCCATTTTCGGTGGCATAAATTTCATTGCGACAATACTTAAATTAAGAAGGCCAGGCCTTAAATTAATGCAATTGCCAATGTATTGTTGGGCAATGCTTGGAACTAGTATTCTTGTTGTCCTATCAACTCCAGTATTAGCAGGCACCTTAATACTTTTAAGCTTTGATATTGTTGCCAATACAGGATTTTTTAATCCAGCCTTAGGTGGAAATGTAGTTGTTTATCAACACTTATTCTGGTTTTATTCACACCCAGCCGTTTATATAATGGTTCTTCCTGCCTTCGGGTTAGTAAGTGAAATCCTTCCAGTACATTGTAGAAAACCGCTTTTTGGCTACAAATCCATGGTCTTTTCAATTATGGCTATTGTTGTACTTGGACTTGTAGTCTGGGCTCATCATATGTTTACTAGTGGAACTCCTCCTTGGATGAGGCTATTTTTTACTATTGCCACCGCATTTATTGCAGTCCCAACAGGAATAAAATTTTTCAACTGGGTAGCCACAATGTGGGGAGGTAAGATTTCAATCAATAGTGCTATTTTATTCTCTTGCGGTTTCATCATAAATTTTGTCTTTGGCGGCATAACTGGAGTCGCTCTAGCTCAAGTTCCATTTGATATACATGTTCATGATACTTATTTTGTGGTTGCACATTTTCATTATATTGTTTACGGGGGATCAGTTTTTGTAATTTTTTCATCTGTTTATCATTGGTTCCCAAAAGTAACAGGAAGATTATTAAATGAAAAATTAGGTATTTTGCATTTTTTATTTACTTTTATTGGATTCAATTTATGCTTTGCACCACAACACTGGCTTGGGTTAAATGGAATGCCCAGGAGAGTAGCAGAATATGATCCTCAGTTTCAATTGGTTAATCAAATTAGTAGTGCTGGTGCATTACTTATGGCAATAAGTACAATCCCATTTCTAATCAATATTTTCATTAGTTCAAAAAAAGGAGAGCACTCTGGTGATAATCCTTGGAATGCTCTTACACCAGAATGGCTAACTTCATCTCCACCTCCAGTAGAAAATTGGAAAGGAGAAGCTCCTTTAGTTGAAGAACCTTATGGTTATGGAAACTTAAACCATGTAAAAAATAACGCATAATCTTCATGACAATTATCAATAGTCCAAACAAAATAAATACTTCTGAAGGAGAAATTCACGAACATCATGAAGACTTTAGGATCTTTGGATTAATTACTTTTCTTATCGCGGATGGAATGACATTTGCAGGTTTTTTTGCGGCTTATTTAACTTATAAAGCTGTAAATCCTCTACCTGATGGTTCTATTTATGAGCTTGAACTGCTCATACCCACGATTAATACAATTTTATTGCTTGTAAGTAGCGCAACTTTTCATAAAGCTGGAAAAGCTCTACTAAATAAAAATAACTCAATCTCGCAAAAATGGTTATTGGTAACAGCATTTTTAGGCCTTGCTTTCTTAATTTGCCAACTCTTCGAATACTTTAATTTACCTTTTGGTCTTACTGACAATCTATTTGCAAGTACCTTTTATGCTCTTACAGGATTTCATGGTCTACATGTAACCCTTGGAACTCTGATGATCCTAATTATTTCATGGCAAACCAGGATAAATGGTGGAATCGTTTCATATGAAAATATGTTTCCATTAGAAGCTGTAGAATTATATTGGCACTTCGTAGATGGAATTTGGGTAATACTATTTATTATTTTGTATCTTTTATAATATTTCAAATTTAAATATATTTTTTATTAAATTTTTATTGCCACAATTCTCATAATTAGTAAGAATATTAATTAATAAATTTCAGAATAAATGCTTGTAGGAAAAGAACTTCTTGAAAAATCTAAACTATTAAGTAAAAAATCAGAGGAGGAAATAGCTAGGGGATGTGGATATATTGGGCCAAGCGGAAGAGTTCTCAGAAAAAGTTTTTATCGAGCTCTGGTGGAAGCAAAAGGTTATAAATTAGGAAATAATTCAAAAGGTAGGCCTGGCAATAGATCCTCTCGAGGAAGACAAGCCGTATTTAGGACGAAGGTTCATGGTAATGGTAATTTATTAATAGGTCATGCATATACAAAAAAATTAGGGCTTATTCCAGGACAAGAATTTAAAATTGATCTCAAAAAAGATTCAAAAAGTATTAACTTAATTCCATTAAAATAACAACTTTTTTATGTCCAACCATTCTCCTTCATCCAAGCGGAATTAATTGCCGGATTAGAAGGTATATTATTATATTGATTTGATATCAAAAGCTTTTCAACATATTTAATTAAGGTATCTGCTTCAAGATTTACATACTGACCTAAGGATAAAAATTGTAAATTAGTGTTATTCCAGGTATGGGGAATGATAGCTATAGTAAAAATCTCACCATTATTTTTTTGATTTGCGACAGTAAGACTTACACCATTAATGCAAATACTACCTTTATTAACAATATATTTTGAATAATCTTTATTTACCCACTTAACCGATAAAAGCCAAGATTTATCCAATTTTTCAATATTAACAACTTGGCCCAACCCATCAACATGTCCACTAACAATATGTCCTCCAAGTCTATCTGAGATTGTTAAGGCTGGTTCTAAATTTACGATCGGATTTACACTTAATTTTTCCCCTAGGGTTGTTTTTAGCAAAGTCTCTTCACTAATATCAACTGTAAAACTTTTGTTATTAACTTCTTTAGCAGTTAAACAAATCCCATCTACAGCAATGCTATCACCAATCTCAATTAAAAAAAAATTTTCTAGAATTTCAATAATAATGTCATCATTATTTCTTTTTAACTTTCCCGTAGCTTTAATTATTCCTGTAAACATGATTCTAAAAATTCTTAAAAATAAATTTTATTATTTACTTTAAACCCTAAAGCATTATAAATATAAATAAGAGAGATTTTAATTAAAGGAATTAAAAACTTGATTATTAATTCGCAAAAAAGGCAATTTGGAAAAGGTTCAAAAATAAGCTTATTTACCTTAGGTACAATGCGTGCAGCCGAAAGTTATGAAAATATGTATGAGATGATTAGAGTAGCACACATCTCAGGAATAAATCATATTGAAACAGCACCAACATACGGTAATGCGGAATTATATATTGGTAAAGCAATTACTAATTTAGAAAATAATTACAATATATCAAAAAACGGATGGGTTATAACTACGAAAATCCTGCCTAATGGAAACCTTGAATTTCTTAAACATAATTTCTTGAATTCTTTGAGAAATTTAAACCTAAAAAAAATAAATAACCTTGCCATACATGGAATAAATTTAAAAGAGCACCTTGAATGGGTAATAAATGGTGAAGGAAGGAAGTTTATTAGATGGGCTCTAGAGATGAACTTAATAGATCAAATAGGTTTTAGTTCTCATGGAAGTTTTCAACTAATTAATGAAGCAATAGAATCTCAATTTTTTGATTTTTGCAATTTACATTTGCATTTATTTGATAAATCAAAAATACCTTTAGCAAAAAAAGCATTAGAAAAAGGTATGGGCGTATTGGCAATATCTCCTGCAGATAAAGGAGGGAAATTATATTTACCAAGCGATATTCTTTTAGAAGCATCAAAACCTTTCCATCCTTTAGAAATTGCTTATAGATATCTTTTATCAAAGGGAATAACCACTCTTTCACTAGGCGCAACTAGCCAAAAAGACTTTTTATTACCTAAAAAACTTGCTAATGCATCGCACAATCTTTCAGAACTGGAATTGAAAGTAATATTTAACATTGATAATATTTCTAATAAAAGATTAGGATTAACTAAGTGTGAGGGGTGCAGATCATGCCTTCCTTGCCCTAGCGAAATACCTATTCCAGAAATTCTGAGATTAAGAAATATATATATTGGTAATGGACAGATAGAGTTTGCTAAAGAAAGATACAATTTAATAGGTAGAGCTGGGCACTGGTGGGAATCAAAAAATGGGAATGATTGCGGTAGTTGTCACCAATGTCTTCCAAAGTGTCCTAATCATCTTGATATACCTAATTTATTAAAGGAAACTCATAATTTACTTCTTGATAAGCCCAAAAAGAGATTATGGGGTTAGATTTTTATTCCAATATTGTTCTAATTGCTCCTTGAACTTATCATTCATTGGAGGGAATGACCAGCTATTTTTCCAGCAAATTTTGGATGGTTTTTTATTTCTTTTGGCATCTTCAATATTAATATAATTACTTTGTGCATGAAGAGAGTTAAAAGGAAGGAACCATCCTTCCTTAACCAATTTTCTTGAGACAATAGGATTATCAAGAGAATTTATCCACTCTATAAGGAAAGCGTCACTTATATCATTTTTAATTAATGTAAAAAACCAAGACAGCGGAACACCATCATCAGGAAATATAATTGAAATCCGAGAGTCAATCTTGAGGATTTTCTGGCATTGATTATATGGAATAATTGCTACTGCAGAATTTTTACTCATTATCCAGTCCAGAATATTTTTATCATCATATATATTTTCCTGATCTAAAAATTTTTTTAATGAATCATTTACCTTCATCCTTTGAGCTAAAGAAATTATGAGCCTTGAACTATTGGGAAGTATTATGTTCCCTTTTAATTCATTGCGAAGTAGGAAATCCCATGATAAACGTTTATTAATTTTTAAGTATTTATTATTTTTTACTATCACTGCATATGGAACTAACCCTACTGGAAATAATTTTTCTCTTTTATTAATTTCTAAAGAATATAAATATTCTTTAGATCTCTTATCTAATCTTTCATACAAATTAGTATCAAGGTTTTTAAAGTCACCAAAATTAATCGCATTAATCCATCCATCATTTATTAAAATCAAATCTGAATTAACGTATTGTAAATTATTTTTTTCATTATCAATTATGCTGAAATTGATATTTTGTTGAATTAATTTAACAGAAAATGATTTTCTTATCGTATCTGGAATAAATTCTTTTTGAAATCCAAAAGTGAGTTTTTTTGAAAACCTAACACAACCACTTAGAAGAAATATTAGTGATATTTTTAGGAATTTAAAAAATTCCCTTCTTGTAAGATATTTAAGCATTAACAAATATTTTGAAAGGATTGTCTTTTCCCAAATTTTTTCATCTGCATGAGAATCTCTTCACAATCAGAGACTATCTCTTCATAACTAAAACCTTTTAAATGAGCAAATATTGAAAAGCCACCAGCACCAACACCCTCCTTAACATATCCTTTTTCATAGTCTCTTAATTCTCTATATTTTGAATCTGAAAAATTTAAAAAACTCGCAAAAGCAAAAAGTTTTATCTTATGCTTCAAAGCTACTAAATTTACTAATTGATTTAGTGTATTGTCACGAACTAGCCATCCAGTAGTAACTAAAAAAATCTCCTCGACAAAATTTTGCTTATTAAAAATATCAATATATTCTAAAGCTAGTAATAGAACAGCTAGCATTTGACTTCCACCTGCTAGAACAACAGTCTGATTGTTCTTCCTTGCACCTATTATTAAACCCATAGTAAATGCTTGAAATGGATCTCCTAAAGCAGCAATGACATCAATAGAACTAAATTGATTCTTAAGTTTTGCATTAAAAAGTCCCTTAGAAATAATCTCTTTTTTTAGCGCCCTAGGTGCATTTAATAGACTACTCCCTACTAGATCAGAAACATTTAAATCAAATGCTTCCATAACTGCCTGAGCAGTAGTTGTCCCGCCTGGAACTGATTCAGAGATAAAGATAGGTTTATCTGAGGAGAGACCGATAGAAAGACCCTTCAAATAAAGATTTTTAACTCTTTTTTTATCCATGGCTTTTCCCGTACTAAGACAGTTTGCAGGTTTCAATTTTTCCTTTTCAACTCTTAAAAATTTAAAATATGGTTCTTGATTCAGACCAATAGGAATAACAATCAAATTTGCTTTTAAAAGATTTGTACATACATAACTTATTAGTGCGGGGCTAACCCCAGCAGTAAGGGCTGGTAGTTCATATTTATAATTTGGAATTGGACCAGATAATAAAAATTCAGCATCCGCTAAGGCTGTTAGTCTTCTTGAGGTTGGATCTATACCTGCTGCTGAGATACCTTTAATTTGAGATGTATCAGTTCCAGCAATTATTAGATAGAAAACAAATCTATCAATTTGTTTTTTTAAAGTATTTAGCTTATCTTGTAAAACCTTTTCTTCCAAAGATGTACCAAAATATTTTAGATTGAATTTTGAAATTTTCATATAATAAATTTAAATATTTAAATCGACAAAGCCAATAATCCTTTCAGGAGGATCAGGTATTCGTGATTTCAATCTGGGAAAAACTGCATAGGCTATTATGTGTATAGTTAATATATAAATTATTTCCTGAAATACAATTAATAATATTGCAACTATTTGAATTGAAATAAGTGAGGGCCCACTTGAAATATTAAAAATAGATAACAATTTTTCTAACAGCCCATAACTTGCTCTAGTTATTACTATCCAAAGATTTTCACCAACTAATAACGATAATATTATTACCCTTATAAAAAAACCAAAAGTACCTATAATGGTTCCATTAAACCAGCTGTACCACCAATTTTTGTCTTTGAGCCAACACCAACCAAGCCATAAGGATAAAAATCCATAGGGGAATAAAAAGAGAGGTCCCCTAATTGGACCCATCAAAATTATTAATAATAAAATTTGAATAATTATCCCTTCAAAAGCAGCTTTTGTACCTCTTCTTAAATGTAATAAAGAGATTGGTAATGGTAGCATCAATCTCAATAAGGCTCCTCCTACTGGTAAGTAATATAAAGCAATCCAGAGGAGTGACGAAAGAGAAGCCAAATAGGCTGGTTCTATTATATTTAATGCTTGGGATTTATTAGTTATTTTCATCCTTATTATCTAGAAACTAAACTTATTTTTTTTTTCAGTATTATTTTTTTCAGAAAAACGTTCAATTTTTTCTATTTCAAAACTTAAGTTGGCATCCCTCAAAGCATTTGAAAAGTTTTCAGCAGGAGCAGTTGGATCTACTTTCTTTAAAATTACTATAATTTTATATGATTGAGGTTTATATCCTAGGATATCATTATTTTCCTTTTTCTTTATAGAGCTATTTTTAGAAGAGTTTTTATTTAATTGAATACTTTTTTTATTATCTGATAATTTTGTTTCAATTATATTTTTTACACTATTCGACTCAATATTTTTTAATTTTAATTGGTCATTTTTAGTTATAATTTTTGAAGAACTAATAGATAAATTGTTTTTTAAATTCATCTCATTTTTATCTTCTTTGTTATCTTTTTCATCAACTAATAAATTCTTTTGATCAATATTCTTAAAACTTAGCTCAAGAAAGTTTCCAACTCTTCCTCCTGAACACGACTGTAATAGGATTAAAAAAATAAATAAAAAAAAATAAGTGAGTTTGGCAAGCATGTTTTTTTACTTAGATTTTTTAATTTTCTTTTTCTTCGAAATTTCCTTTTTTGAAGAACGTGTCCTTTTATTAATATTATTATCTTTTAATTTTTCGTCTAATAAATTTAATACCTCATCAATTGACAATTTTTCTAAATCAGAATCTTTTGGTAATGAGATATTAACTTTTCCATATTTAGCATACATTCCATAAGGTCCATTTAAAATTTGGATATTATCTTGTGACCCTTTCGGTTTGCCTAAATCTTTAAGGACCGTCCTACCCCCCCTTACCAATTTTGGCATTGAAAGAACTTCAATTGCCCTTTGTAAATCAACTTTGAAAACATTATCTTCCTTTTTTAAGGATCTATTTTCAGATTCATTTTCATTTTTAATCCACCTTACATATGGACCAAATCTTCCCCTATCTGCCTCGACGATACCACCTTCAGGATGTTCCCCAAGAACCCTTGGCAAACTCAATAATTCTAGTGCCTGCGCTAACGTTAAATCATCGGTTTTTAGTTCTTTAGGCAAAGAAGCTCTTCTTGGCTTTTCTTCACTATTTTCGTTTATCCCTAGTTGGACATAAGGTCCATAAGGTCCAAATCTTAAAAATACTTTTTCTCCAGAATTAGGGTCCTCTCCTAAATCAGAAGGACCGCTTAAAATTTGATTAACTTTCTTTTTATCTAAGTCTCCAGGAGTAATATCCATTGGTAAGTTGCCCTTAGCTTGGACCTCATTACCAGAATCATCTATTTTCGTTCCCTCAAGCCAAGGTCCATTTGACCCAATCCTCACAATGCAGGGAAGATCATCAAAATCTACTTGTCTATATGCTTTCCCATCAATATCCCCTTCTGTTTTTTGAACTTTAATTTCTAAACCATTTTTTCCTTTATAAAAAGTTTCTAAATACGGAAGCCATTCTAAATTGCCCGATGATATTTCATCTAGTGAGGATTCCATTCTTGCAGTAAAAGTAGTATCTACTAAATCTGGGAAATGTTCTTCTAACAAAGCTGTAACCGCAAAAGCAGTAAATGTAGGAGCTAAAGAATTAGATGAGATTTGTGCATAACCCCTGTCAACAATTGTTCCAATAATACTCGCATAAGTAGAAGGTCTACCTATACCCTCCTTTTCCAAAATCTTAACAAGTGCTGCCTCTGTAAATCTCGCAGGTGGTTTAGTTTCATGAGGTATTGCTTCATTACTAATAACTTTTAAATCATCTCCATTAGATAAATTTGGTAGGATTATTTCCTGTTGCTCCAAAGCTGCTCCTGGATCATCACTTCCCTCAACATAGGCTCTAAAAAAGCCTGGAAAATTTATACTTTTTCCACTAGATTTAAATAAAGCTCCTTCTACAGAAATTTCTGCATTTATCATTGTTAATTTTGCATCCGCCATTTGACTAGCTACTGTCCTTTTCCAGATAAGCTCATATAAAGATAAATCTCGACCTAATAGTTCTGTTTCAGATGGTACTTTAAAATGTTCTCCAGCTGGCCTTATCGCTTCATGAGCTTCCTGTGCATTAATTGCTTTCGAACTAAATTGGCGAGGCTTTTCTGAAAGATATTTATCCCCATACTTTGATTTAACACAATCTCTTGCTGCATTAATTGCCTGCTGTGACAAATGTACAGAGTCAGTTCTCATATAAGTAATAAAACCTCTCTCATATAGTCCCTGTGCACATCTCATTGTTTCTCTTGCTGAGAGTCTTAATTTCCTATTAGCTTCTTGCTGAAGTGTGCTAGTTGTAAAAGGAGGAACAGGCCTTCTTATCGCTGGCTTCTTGTCAATTTTATCTACCTTCCAATTTTTTAATTTAATGGAACTTAATAAATTTTTGGCTTTATTTTCATCTAGAATAAAAGATTTATTTCCTTCTTTAAGTTTTCCAGTATTTTCATCAAAATCAGACCCATTTGCAATCTTAATTCCATTTAAACTAACTAATTTCGCCTCAAAACTATTACCATCCTTGGAAAGGATTGCTTTTATGTCCCAAAAAGAGCCTTTTTTAAAAGATCTCCTCTTTCTCTCACGATTAACTAATAATCTAACAGATACGGATTGAACCCTTCCAGCAGATAACCTTGGAGCAACTTTTTTCCATAGTAAAGGAGAAAGTTCATACCCAAAAAGCCTATCAAGTATTCTTCTAGTCTCTTGAGCTTGAACTAATTCCATATCTATTTCTCTAGTTTCATCAAGAGCTTTATTTATAGCTTTTTTAGTAATCTCATGGAAAACCATTCTTCTAGTTGGAATCTTTGGTTTAAGAATTTGCATCAAATGCCAACTTATGCTCTCGCCTTCTCTATCCTCATCAGTAGCTAGTAATAATTTTGTAGCCCCTTTAAGTGCATTTTTAAGATCCTTCACCACTTTCTTCTTCTCCTTAGGAACAACATATAGAGGTTCAAAATCCTCAGTTGTATTAACCCCTATCCTGGACCATTTTTCTTTCTTAAGGGAGGCCGGTATTTCACTAGCACCCTTTGGTAAGTCCCTCACATGTCCCATAGAGGCTAGTACTTCATAATTTGAAGGCAAAAACCTTCTTATTGTTTTTGCTTTAGTTGGGCTTTCAACAATGACGAGTGTGTGTTCCAAGAGCAATTAAGATAAATTTTTTTATTCCATTAGGGCATATTTATATTATGCTTAATTGAAAGTTTTTCAAGCAATACTCCTTGAGGATTCCAATTTAGCCACCCACAAATTATAATCAAGTTAATAATAACCATTACATTCTTACAACTACACATTTAATTTAAGTGCCTAACGAAATCTTTACATTTAATCTAAATGCTCAAGCAATTATTCCAGAAGCTTTTATATTGCTTGGTATTGTTGGAACTTTAATAGTAGATCTTGCTGGAGAGAAAACAGCTTCAAAATGGGCACCAATAATTTGTTACGGATCAATATCAAGTTCACTTTTTGCTCTTGCTTTCCAATGGAGCGATCCAGTTCAAGAGGCCTTTATAGGATCTTTTATCTCTGATAATTTGTCATTAGCATTTAGAGCAATAATTGCACTATCGACCTTAATATCTCTACTAATAAGTTGGAGATATACCGAACAAAGTGGGAGTCCAATCGGAGAATTTGCAGCAATAGTTTTATCTGCCACTTTAGGTGCGATGCTTTTGTGTGGATCCACTGACCTCGTAAGTGTATTTATCTCATTGGAAACACTCTCGGTAGCTAGTTATCTTTTGTCAGGTTATTTAAAGAGAGATCCAAGAAGTTCTGAAGCTGCCCTTAAGTATCTTTTAGTAGGTTCAGCTGCTGCGGCAATTTATCTATATGGATCTTCTCTACTTTACGGTTTAAGCGGATCAACAAATCTCTCTACAATCGGTACTGAATTATTAAATAAACCTTCTTTTATTACTTCATTAGCTTTAGTTTTCGTTCTATCTACAGTTGCTTTTAAGATTGCAGCGGTCCCCTTTCATCAGTGGACACCTGATGTTTACGAGGGTTCCCCTACACCAGTAGTTGCTTTTTTATCTGTTGGATCAAAAACAGCTGGCTTTGCATTCGCTATTAGGATTCTCATTACTACATTCTCATCTTTTGACGAACAATGGAAATTACTTTTTACAATTTTAGCTATTTTAAGTATGGCTCTTGGGAATGTAGTAGCTTTAGCTCAAACATCAATGAAAAGAATGCTTGCTTATAGCTCTATAGGTCAAGCTGGGTTTGTAATGATTGGGATTGTATCTGGTACACAAGATGGACTTTCTGCAACTGTTTTATACTTAGCTGCCTATTTATTTATGAACCTGGGAGCATTTTCATGTGTAATTCTCTTTTCTTTAAGGACAGGCTCAGATAAAATTTCTGACTATTCAGGCCTTTACCAAAAGGATCCACTCATAACTCTTGGATTGAGTATTTGTTTACTTTCACTTGGAGGACTTCCCCCTATGCTAGGCTTCTTTGGAAAAATTTACCTCTTTTTTGCTGGATGGGCTAATCATCAATATTTACTTGTGATAATTGGTTTAGTTACTTCCGTTATTTCAATTTACTATTATATTTCAGTTATTAAAATGATGGTTGTAAAAGAGCCTCAAGAAGCTTCAGAGATTGTAAAAGCATATCCTGAAACTAATTGGGATACAGTTGGGCTTCCACCCTTGAGGGTCGCTCTTTATACATGTTTAGCTGTCACCGCTTTGGGTGGAATCTTATCAAACCCTCTTTTTAAATTGGCAAATACTGCTGTGTCAGAGACCCCATTTTTGAAAGGAATTTTAATTGCTTCTCTTCCTAACTTCTTAAATTAATGAAAGAATGACTATTGTCGCTTCTTTAAATAAAGTATCTAAAACATACGGGAAAGAAAATCTCATTGTCAAAGCATTGGATAATGTGAGTTTAAAAATTTCAAAGGGTGATTATTTAGCTGTTATGGGTGCAAGTGGCTCTGGTAAAAGCACTGCAATGAACATATTAGGTTGTCTTGATAGACCCTCATCTGGGCAATATCAATTAAATGGTTTTGCTGTCGAAAATTTAACCGATGATGAGTTAGCTACTTTAAGGAATAAAAGTTTAGGATTCGTTTTTCAGCAATTCCATTTATTAATGGATGCAACTGCTTTAGAGAATGTAATGCTTCCTATGATTTATGCAGGGGTAAGTCCTTCACAAAGAGAAAAGAGAGCTAAAGAAGCTCTTAATAAGGTTGGATTAAGAGAAAGAATTAATAATAAACCCAACCAATTATCAGGGGGACAACAACAGCGTGTAGCGATAGCAAGAGCAATAATTAATAATCCATCATTATTATTAGCTGACGAACCTACTGGAGCATTAGATTCTCAAACGACAGAGGACGTTCTAGATCTTTTTGATACATTGCATCAATCTGGGATAACGATAGTTTTAGTTACTCATGAGGACGAAGTCGCCATAAGAGCTCAAAAGGTTGCTAAGTTTAAAGATGGGAAATTGATAAATTTAAGCGAAAATAATTGTTTACAAACTTAGGATTTTTAGATAATTATTCTTATAAATCCTCAAATTACCATTGCTATCAATATCTTTAATGTTCCATCCATCATCCCTATATTTAATCGGTAAATAGTCTTTATTAAGAAACTCGTTTGCAGTTTGAATAATTCTTCTTTTATCTGAATTACTTTTAATAGCATTACAAATGACTTGCAAAATTTTCGATGACCAATTGTTGATACATAAATTTTTTCTCATTAGTATTTGAGATAGCGATATCCCTTCTTTGGGAACTATATTATTTAAATTAAAACCTATTCCAATTCTTACATACTTTATTTCATCGCCTCTAGTAATAACTTTTGGCAAAAAACCAATTAATTTCTTTGAACCATAAAAAATATCATTAGGCCACTTAATATTGGCATTAATTGATTCTCTTAGTAACATTTCACATAATTTAGATGCTATTGAAATTGAAAAAATTTCTGTAGAAAATTCTTTTGTAAATATTGGATATACGGCACTCATCCAAATACCTCCATGATGAGAAATCCATTTTCTTCCATATCGACCAAAGCTATGAGTCTGGATTCCTGAAAATATCGCTACCGGTTGATCCCTTATTAATTCATGTTGAATTAAATAATTATTTAATTCATGTTCTGTGCTTGAACATTTAACTAAAAATTGTAATTTCCAATTTGGAAGATTATTCGCATTTTTCTTATAAAAAAAGGAAGTTAAAGCAGCTGAACCATTTAATTTCACAAACTTTTAACAATGAAATAATTTTTTTGTTCTTATTATCAAAATATAATTATGCTAATTTATTGTAAACAAAAGCCTTACTTAACTTTATTACTTTTAAATAATTGGATAAAAGGAAGCCTGAAAAGTTAGAAATCTGTCTAACAAAATTTCAAAAATCTTGGTCAGATTTAGACAAACTTTTAGAATTGTCAAATAATTGGAATATCATTGCCGGATGCGACTTAGCAAAAGAATCTAAACCTCTTAAAATTGAACATAATATTCTAACTATTGCTGCTAATCATCCTCAATGGAGACATGCATTAATTTATAGCAAACATAAATTGAAAAAATCAATTAGAGAGTTAGGAATAAATATTAAAGATATTAGGATAACTCAAAATTATCTAGATCCAATTGCAAAGCAGAAATTATTTAATGCAAAAGAGATTTGGAATAATCATCCGAGTAGGATAAAGAGCAAAAAACTTTTAATATGTAATTTTTGTAATAGGCCTACCCCAAAAGGAGAAATAGAAAGATGGGGAAAATGTACCTTTTGCTGGAGAGAGAATAATTAAATTAATTGGCTTATTTTTTAACTACTAAAATTCCCATTTGACCAAAAAATAACTTTTTATAAGAAACTTGCTTAAAACCAACTTTTTTCGCTAAAGAAATTAATTTCTTACCCTCTGGAAAATTCTTAATACTTTCCTCTATGTATTGATATTCTTCTTTTAAATTAAAAAATTTAGAAATTGGAACAACAATAAAACGTAGATAAATTTTCTGAAAAATATAGGATGGAGATCCTTTTTTAGAGTGATTAAAATCTAAAAAACCTGCTCTGCCTTTATCTTTAAGAAGTAAAAAGACTTTTTTTATTCCATCCTCTACATTACTTAAATTTCTTAATCCATAAGACATTACAATTCCATCAAATCTTTTAATTTGTTCATCTAAATCAAAAATATCCTCTTCTCTCCAACTTAAGACTTTTTCAGAGATATACTTGGATTTCTTTCTTGCAATATTTAATGTATTTATTGCATTATCAACTCCAACAATAGAACCATTAGGATTAATATTCTTACTTATTAATATTGCCATATCTCCTGTACCGCAGCATAAGTCAGCCCAATCTTCCCCATTAAGAGGATTTAGGATAGTTACTAATTTTTTCTTCCATAATTTATGAACTCCAAAACTAAGTAAATCATTTAACAAATCATATTGACATGAAACCGAATTAAAAATATTCTTAACTTCATTGGGTTCTTGAAACTGCATTTTTAATATTGCTTATTTGAAAAATTATCTTCATTGGGTCTAATTAATAAACCTTTTTCAATAAGAAAAGATTTTATTTCTTTTATTGTTAGTTTTTTATCATGTAAAAGAGATGCTAACAGCGCCGCAGATGCCTTGCCATTAGTAAATACTTCATAAATATGTTCCAAAGATCCAGCCCCCCCTGATGCTATAACTGGGATATTAACAGAATTAACAATGGTTTCATTTAATAATAAATCGTACCCATTTTGCGTTCCATCCCCATCCATTGATGTCAATAATATTTCTCCAGCTCCAAACTTTTCAACTTTTCTAGCCCACTCAATTACATCAATACCAGTATTTTCTCTACCCCCTTTAACATATACTTCCCATTGATCATTTTTATTATTTTTTTTTCTAGCATCAATTGCAACCACAATACATTGGCTTCCGAATTTTTTGGAGCTTTTTAATATTAATTCCGGGTCACTTACAGCAGAAGAATTTATACTAACTTTATCCGCACCAGCCCTTAGAAGTTCATTTATTGACTCTACAGAATTTACACCACCTCCAACAGTAAATGGGATTTTTATAGTTTTTGCTGTTCTTGAGACGAGATCGACTAAAGTTTTCCTATTTTCATAAGTTGCTTTAATATCTAAAAAAACTAACTCGTCAGCACCCTCATCTGAATACAAACGGGCTAATTCGACAGGATCGCCAGCATCTCTTAGATTTACAAAATTAACACCTTTAACGACACGACCATTTGCTACATCCAAGCAAGGAATTAAACGAAGAGCTACCATTTTAATAAAATCTGTCCAAATGCTGTTAATCTTGCATATATTAAGATTATTTTAAACCCTCATGGCTGACATTAAGTTACTACCAAAAATTGGAAGTAAAGTAAAAGTTAAAATAAGTAGTTTGAAAGATAGACTCTCATCAAAATTAATTGAGCAGATATCCTCTAACCCCAGGGCAACAATTACAGGTTACAAAATGACAGATGGAAGAAGTATTGGTTTAATATTAAAATTTCAATCTGGTGAAGAAAATTGGTTCTTCCCAGAAGAAATAGAAAGAGGTTAATTTCAAGTGAATGATCCGAAACAATTACTTGGCATCAAGGGTGCTTCAGGAACTTCAAGTTTATGGAAACTTAGAATTCAATTGATGAAACCAATTACATGGATTCCACTCATATGGGGAGTTATCTGTGGAGCAGCGGCTAGCGGAAATTATACATGGACAATAAGTAATTTTCTTGCTTCTCTGGCATGTATGCTTATGAGCGGTCCATTACTTGCTGGGTATACTCAAACAATAAATGATTATTTTGATAAAGAAATTGATGCTATAAACGAACCCAATAGACCTATCCCCTCGGGAGCTATTTCTATTAAACAGGTAAAGATACAAATTTGGGTTTTACTTATATTAGGATTAGGAGTGGCATATTTATTAGATATATACGCTAAACATGAATTTCCTTCAGTATTCCTTCTCGCTTTAGGAGGTTCTTTCGTCAGTTATATTTATTCTGCTCCTCCATTAAAATTAAAACAAAATGGGTGGCTAGGTAATTATGCTCTTGGTGCATCTTACATAGCTCTTCCATGGTGGGCTGGTCAAGCTTTATTTGGGAAATTAACTTTAGTAACAGCTCTTCTTACTCTTGCTTATAGTCTTTCAGGACTAGGGATCGCAGTTATTAATGATTTTAAAAGCGTAGAAGGAGATTCTAAGCTTGGTTTAAAGTCTTTGCCTGTAATATTCGGAATAAAAAATGCAAGTAGGATTAGTGCTGGTTTAATAGATATTTTCCAATTAGCAATGGTGGGGGTTTTAATTTTTATTAATCAGCATCTAGCCTCTGTAATATTAGTTTTATTAGTAATTCCTCAAATCACATTTCAAGATATGTGGTTACTAAGAGATCCTCTTAAATATGATGTTAAGTATCAAGCAAGTGCTCAGCCTTTTCTCATAACAGGAATGCTTGTAACAGCACTTGCTATAGGTCATAGTTTTTTAGTAACTTAAAACGTGATTACTTTAAGGAGTAAATATATATTTTTATTTTTAACTTTTTTAATTACATTTCCTATAGTTTTTTATCTTCTTAATTTATACAAATTAATAACTGCTTATAATCCTCAAAAAATTGATACTAATAATTTAAATTTTTCATATGTTATTTACAGTTCTGATAAAAAGATCCTTTATAAGTTAAGTAGGAAATTTGATATATCTAACGATAGTGAAGAAGTTCCTATTAACTTAAAAAATGTATTTATTACCTCTGAAGATAAAAGATTTTTAAGTCATAACGGTATCGATCCAAAAGGTTTATTAAGGGCAATTATTAATAATTTAAGAAGTGGATATATTAAAGAAGGTGGAAGCACTATTACTCAACAAGTTTCAAGATTAATTTTCTTAGATAATGAATTCAGTTTTCAAAGAAAGATCAAAGAAATATTAATATCTTTAATTATCGACTTGAAATTTAGTAAAAATAAAATTTTAAAAATTTATTTAAATAATTTATACCTTGGGGAAGGCGCTTATGGTATTAACGAAGCAGCTTCAGTTTATTTTGAAAAACTTATTGATGAATTAACATTATCTGAGATGGCATTGCTAGCTGGTTTGGCTCCAGCTCCATCAATATATAATCCATATAAAAATTATGAATTAGCAATAAAGAATCGAGATGAAATACTTATTTCATTGTTTTCAGATGGCTATATCTCAAAAAGTGATCTCAATAGGGCATTAGAATTTAAAATTAAATTGAAAAATTCAAAAATAAATGATAAAGCTTTAGTTAACTATATTTTAGATGAAGCGACAGCTAATATTAAACGAAGGAATAAATTAGAATTAAATCAACACTTAAAAATTAAATCAAGCATAAATTATTTTTGGCAAAAAGAAGCCCAAAAAATGACTCAATTACTACCTCCTCAAATTGAGATTGGACTAGTTTCAATTGAGTCAAGCTCTGGATTAATTAGATCAATGTTAAGTGGTAAGAATTTAAATATAAATGAATTCAATAGAGTTTCTTCTGCGATGAGACCATTGGGATCAACTTTTAAAATTATTCCCTATACAGCTGCATTGCTCGAAGGTGCTGAATTACAAGATAAATATGATGACTCTCCAAAATGCTGGGAGAATTATTGTCCAAGAAATTTTTCTGATAAATATTACAATGAAATTTCTTTGATTGATGCATTTAAAACATCATCAAATATGGTTCCAATAAGAATCTCTAGAAAAGTAGGCTTAAAAAAAATTATTGACTTGGCAAATCAATTTGGCTTAGGTTATAAACAACAAATTGAAAGTTTTTTACCTGCAGCAATTGGTGCATATAGTGATAGTCTTTTAAATATAACTAATGCTTATTCAATAATTAACAATAAAGGTTTATCAATAAATCCCTCTGTTTTAGAAAGTATTGAGCTAGATAATGGCCAAATTTTATGGAAAAATGAACCAAAAACAAATAAAATTATTAGCCAGATAATTGCAAAAAAATTGAATAAAATGCTGAAAAAATCTGTTTCCGAGGGAAGTGGTATAGCTGCTTCAATTGAGAGTGAAGAAATATATGGAAAAACTGGTACATCAGATAGAAATAGGGATTTATGGTTTATTGGATCAATAAGAGATAAAACTACAGGGATATGGATAGGATATGATGATAATAGAAAAACTGAATTATCAAGCGGTAATGCAGCAAGTGTTTGGAAAAGTTATACAGTAAATATAATGAACATAAAAAAGAATTAAGAAATTATTTATATTTGATTATCGCAGCATAAAATCCATCCCAAAGATGATTAGAACTAGGTAAGATTTGTTTTTCACTTTCTAAATATAAGAAAGAATGGTTTTTCAAAAAATTTTCAATTAATAAATTATTCTCGCTGGGGCAAATAGTGCAAGTTGAGTATACGAGAGTACCTTTTTTATTTAATAATGGCAATAAACTAATTAATAAGTTCATTTGCAGATCTATAAGTTGCTTGATTTTTTGAAGACTTAAAGACCATTTAGCATCTGGATTTCGAGAAAAGGTCCCGATTCCAGAGCAAGGTGCATCAACCAAGATTTTATCAAAATATTGATTGAGCTCAGGCTTTATTTCAAATAGCTTAGTAACATCGCATCTATAATCTTTGACACTAGTTATATTCAATCTTTTCAAATTTTCTCTCAATATTTTTAATCTAATTTCTGATCTGTCAATTGACCATATTTCTCCTTTGTCGTCAATTAAATCTGCAATATGAGTTGTTTTGCTACCTGGTGCAGAGCAAGCATCTAAAATCTTTTCTCCTTTCTTAGGCTTTAAGAGTGGAGCAACCCATTGAGATGATCTATTTTGTATCATCCACTTACCGTCATGATATCCCGGTAGATTTTTAATAGACCTTGGTTTACTTTTTAATTCAATTCCGCTATCCAATTCTTGTATTAGTTCCGCCTTAATATTATTAATTTCTAAGACTTTCAACATATCATCTACACTTATTATTCTAGTATTTACTCTTAAATCTATCGTTGGTTGTATATTGAATGATTTTGCGATTAACTCAGCATTATCAATTCCAACCCATTTGATAATTTCATTAACAAGCCAAAAAGGTAAAGAATCTAAATAAGCAATTTTTTCGATTCTATTACTTATTTTTAAAGGATTACTTTTACTTTCCATTTTTCTTAGCGCATTCCGGAGAACTGCATTAACTACCCCAGATAATCCTTTTAAATCTGTTTTCTTTGCAACTTCTACAGTAGTAGAGATCGAAGCAGAGTATGGTATCTTATCCATTTTCAATAATTGATATAAACCAATATGGAAAAGCCAACGCAATTTAGGAGGTTGTTTCTCATGATTCAATTTAGAAGTATGGTCTATCCAAAGATCTAGAAATTTTCTATATCTAATACAGCCATAAGAAAGTTCTGTGACAAAGGCTATATCAAGTTGATTAAATTGATAATTATCTAATACTTTCTCTAGTGCTCTATCTGAATAACTTCCGGAGCTGACTTTTAACAAAACCTCCCAAGCAGCCTTCCTTTGTGAATATCCTTGGACCAAGTTCTTTATAAATCAATATTTACTATAAAAAATTTTTGTAACTAGACAACATCTTTTATAGAAGAATTAAACCAAATGAAACCAAGTATGGAAACTAAAGTTAGATTAAATCCTAAAAATATATATATATTTAAAGAATGTATCTTCTCATTGATTAAGTTTGAACTTTTTGCTTTTTCTTCTTTTTTAATCATTACTTTAGCTTAGAAAAGGTAATCTATATCCAATATTTATATACCCAGAATAAATCAGTTTTTTTAAATTTGATTTCATAATATTCAATAAAACTAATGTAGTTGAATTGAAAATTAGTAATCCATTCAATAACGTTTGTGAATAAAACCTTTTGAAGTGACTTTGAAAAAAGCAATTTGAAAACTTTCTGAACACATATTCAATCAATTTAACACTATTTGTTATATTTCGTAATAATATTATATTGTTTTAATTTTTCAATCTGAGACGAATTAAAGGTTTTTTAAAAAATGATTTGCATTTTTTAAATGTTTACTCAATTTTTCGGGTTTCATTTTATCCAAATTTCTGGTTAGCATAGATAATCTGTATTGATTTCTAAAATATTTTTTATAATCGTTAATAAACTTCCAAAACAATCCATCCCAAATTTCACACCACTCTCCATTCTTATAATCTGACATCTTCTTTATATAATTTGAGCCTGAAATGTATGGTTTGGTAGAAAAAATTCCTCCATCACTAAATTGACTCATTCCATAAACATTGGGAACCATCACCCAGTCATAAGAATCTATAAACATTTCCATAAACCACTTATAAACTTCATCAGGATGAATCCGACATAAAAGCATAAAATTACCTATAATCATAAGCCTTTCAATATGATGACAATAACCAGTTTTTAATATATTTTTAATCACTTTATCAACTGGTTCAATTCCTGTTGATGCCTCATAAAAAGATTTTGGAATAGGTTTTTTCTCAAATTCCCAAAAATTTGATGTACGCATTTTAACCCCATATTTCCCATACACTAAATTAATAAATTCTCGCCATCCAAGAATTTGACGAATAAATCCTTCTAGTGAGTTAATAGGAATATTTTTGTTTTTTGAAATATTGATTACCTTCTTAATTACATTTTCTGGAGTTAAAAGCCCACTGTTTAAAAGTGGCGAAAGCAGGCTATGCCACAAAAAATTTTCATCTTTACTTATCGCATCCTCATAATCACCGAATAAAGATAATTTATTTTCTAGAAATTCATTCAACCAATCATTAGCCTCATGAAAATTAGTTGGGTACAAAAAATAATCACTTGATCCTATAAATTTAATATTACTTTTATAAATTGATTCCTCAGCTGCAGTGACATATTTATTTTTAAGTAATTTTCTTATTGATGGTACATCAATATTTTTAGGTAACTTTTTTCTATTTAGTTCATCAAAGCTCCATTTACCCCCAACTGGTGAACCATCTTTATTTAGGAGTATATTTTGACTTTTTCTCTGTTTTTCATAAAATCTTCCCATTAAAGGTTTTTTTAAATTAGATTTAAAATCTATAACATCCTCATTTTTTGTAATAAACATAGGAGAATCTAAATAATTTATTTTTATATTTTTTTCTTTAATAAATTTATCTAATCTTTTATAAATTAAATAATCGTATGGATGAATAATATTTAATAATTGAAACTTATCTTCTAAATATTCACATAAATAATCAAATGTATTATAGGAATGTTTATTAAATATATAATTAACTTTATAACCTTTTTCTTCCAAATATTCTTTATAAGAAAACATTGAAGCTCTCAAAAAAATAAGTTTGTTTATATTATTTACACATTTGAAATTCTTATCATTACCCCAGAATAACGAGTCTTCTAATAACATAATTTCACAGTCAAACTGTAATAAAGGACTATCTTCAAAAAGTTGATTGGGGAAAATTATTGAGATTTGATTCATATTTTTGATCTCCTTTTTCTACACCTCTTAGAACAATAGATAACTTCTTCCCAACAATCTTTCCATTTTTTTCTCCAATCAAAGGATCTTTTGCAAACTGGGCAAATTTTATTTTGTAAATTTTTCAAAATTATATTTTTCTTTTATGAGTGGATTTAAATCTCTCAGAGCTTATGAATCCCATATGTTTTGTTTTCCTGCCAGAAACTCTTTTTCTCCAAACTTTAAAAGATTTTTTTTTAAGGTTTTTTCTCATTATTTCAATCGCTTCTTTTTCTTTTAATCCGAATTGAAATTCAATAGCCTCAAAGGGAGTTCTATCTTCCCAACACATTTCAATAATTCTATCTATTTCTTGAATTTCCATTAATTTATTTTTTCGCATCTAGAAGTGCATAATTTTTCAATATTTTTTCTACCGGTAATTTTAAGTCTATATTTTGCCCAAAAATTATACAGAAACTTAAAAATAATAGAAAATGGATTAATTTTGGTGGGTAAATAAATCCAACCCAACCCTACCAATTCGTAAGAATAAGAAAGGACATCCAGACCTTGTATTACTTTCCCATTTGTTAATATCCCATGAAGGGAAGACATTGCAGTTTCGTAAGAAATATTTTGATATTTTCTCGGATCATATTTCTCGCTGCTTATATCAACAAAACTAATATACTTTAATTTATCTCTTTTTTTTAAAAAATTGGTTTCTCTGATGCATAAAGGGCATTTACCGTCGTGTAAAAAGGTTAATTTAACGTTATTCATATTAGTCTTTTTTTAATAATTTAAAAACTTAACAAGCTAAATGTGGATTATTTAGATAATTCTTTTGCTTAAAATAAAAATTTTTAATGTAAAAAGTTTATTTAATGATAACTTTATAAAGCCTTAAGAATCTTTTATCCAAATTCAATAAAAATTGATTTATTTTATAAATACTAACCATTGATAAAGGGATACATCAATGGTTTAAATTATTAATTAGTCATCTAAAAGATGAACCCCTTCTCCAATATCTGATTGAAATTTACAATATTTTTCAAATACAATTCCAACTTTTCTCATCTCTTCACCAAGCTCATCATTAAATTTTTTCCAATCATTTGAATTTTTTTCTGGTAAAGTCCAACCCTGATTCTCAACCATGCTTGTAATGACGGTATAGTCCCATTCAATGTAGGCCATTTTGTTGCCAATAGATATTTTATTATTATAAAACATGCTCAATCAGTAAATAATAAATACTTTTTTCTTTAATACAAAAATAATTTATAAATCATACATATTAGACGATCATGATTTAGAGATTTACATCAAACCATATAATAAATACGATAAAGCCACTTTAAATATGACAGTTTTACCTAGAAGATTTAAAAAAATAAAAGATGTTTTAAACAGGCGAATTAAAACTTTAACTCTATTAGTAGAAGATGTTAATAAGCCTCATAATCTATCCGCGATATTAAGAACATGTGATGCAGCTGGAGTATTCGAAGCTAACTTTATTAGTAATAGAAAAGAAGTTAAAACATTCAATAGCACTGCACAAGGAAGTCAAAAATGGGTAAGACTTAAAAACTATTATTCAAGTTTTGAAGCAGTAAAAACATTAAAGAAATCTGGTTTTAAGTTATTTGGCACCGCTTTAAACCAAAAATCAATTGATTATAGAGATATAAATTTCACCCAAAAAACATGTTTCGTTTTAGGAGCAGAAAAATGGGGGGTAAGTGAAGAATTAATGTCTTTAGTAGATACATCTATATTCATTCCAATGACTGGAATGGTTCAATCATTAAATGTTTCAGTAGCAGCTTCGATATTACTGTTTGAGGCAATTCGTCAGAGAGAGGCAATAGGAATAATACCTTCTAATGGCGAAGAATTCTATGATGAAGAATATAAGAAAATATTATTTGAATGGAGCTATCCTGAATTAATAAATTCTTATAAAGCTAAAGGGGAAAAGTATCCTCATCTTAATGAGGATGGAGAAATAATGCTTTAACTATAATTTTAATTTGTCTATGATTTTTTTAAGCTCTCTTCAAGGCCTTCTCCAATAAATGAAAGGCCTAAAACCAAAATAAACATTGCTGCACCTGGAAATAACGCTGTCCACCATACTCCCGTAGGTAATGCAGCTAAAGCTAAATTAAGATCACTTCCCCACTCAGGTATATTCGCAGGTACTCCTAATCCTAAAAATCCTAAACTACCTAGAACTAAAACTGCATCTGCAGCATTCAGGGATAATAGTATTGGAATAGAAGTTATTACATTTGGAAAAATATATTTAAAAAGGATTCTTTTACTACCCGCACCAGAAAGCTTTACTGCTTCAATATAAGTTTCAGACTTAATTTGGATAGTTTGATTTCTAATGAGTCTATAATATTGGGGAGCATATACAATGCATAAAGCTAATGATGCATTTAATAGCCCCTTACCTAGGACAAAAGCTATTACAACTGATAAAAGGATAACTGGTATTGAAAAAATAGTATCCATTAAAATAGCAAGTAATCTATCAAAAAAACCGCCAAAATAACCACTGACTAACCCTAAAGGCACGCTTACCACAACGGCTAGAGTTAAAGATAAGAAAACGACCTCTAATGCAATATTTGATCCTTTCAAAGTTCTTAAACATACATCTCTACCTAACCTATCTGTGCCACATAAATGATTTAGTGAAGGAGGAGAATATATTTCATTATTTAGATTAAAAACTGAAAAATCAATAAAATTAGTTATTTCTAAAAAATGTATTATTAATGCTACAAAAAGATAAATGCTAAGGATAAAGAAACCTATCCTTCGAAGATTCTTTACTGGAGATAAGAAAAAATTCTTTTTAAGCAAATTTATTTAGTAATATCAAAATCAATATAACGTCTCTTCACAAAATGGAAAATAACTATATTTCAAATAAATAATTATTGATTTAATTTCAATACCGCCATAAATGCTTCTTGAGGAACATCGACTTTACCCATAGCTTTCATTCTCTTTTTACCTTTAGCTTGTTTCTTTAAAAGTTTTTTCTTTCTAGAAATATCCCCCCCATAACATTTCGATAATACATCTTTTCTTAGTGCACTAATACTCTCACTAGCAATAATTCTGCTCCCAATAGAAGCTTGTATTGGTATTTTAAATTGTTGTTTTGGAATGAGATCTTTTAGTTTCTCCACTAACCCTCTGCCAATTCCATATGCTTTATCCTTATGAACAATAGAAGTCAAAGGATCTGCTCGTTCTGAATTTATTAATACATCTAATCTAACTAGATCATTTTTTCTATAACCTATTAAATGATATTCCATTGAAGCATATCCCTGCGTTCTACTTTTCATTTGATCAAAGAAATCTGTTACCACTTCTGCTAATGGAATTTCATAAATAAGGGTAACTCTATCAGTAGTAATATATTTCATATCTAAAAAGACACCTCTCCTTTCTTGGCATAACCCCATCAATGTCCCATTAAATTCATTAGGAGCATAAATCTCCATTTTTACATATGGCTCTTCAATTGATTCGCGTAATTGGGGATCTGGGATAGTGGAAGGATTATCAATAAATACTTCCTTACCTTCATTTAAATTGACTTTATAAATAACCGAGGGTGCTGTAACAATTAGATCAAGATCATATTCTCTTTCTAATCTCTCTTGGACTATTTCCATATGGAGTAAACCCAAAAAACCACATCTAAACCCAAATCCCATAGCACTACTAGTCTCAGGTTCATACTTTAAGGCTGCATCGGAGAGTTGAAGCTTTTCAAGTGATTCTCTTAAATCAGGATATTGATCCGCGTCTGTTGGAAATAAACCACAGAAGACCATTGGATTTGCCTCTTTGTATCCAGGCAAAGACTCTTTTGCAGGTTGATTAAAAAGTGTTATTGTATCCCCAACTCTTGCATCAGCAACAGACTTTATTGAGGCAGCAAGATAACCAACTTCTCCTGTATGTAAATTACTAACTTTTTGCTGATCAGGAGCCATAATTCCAATTTCATCTAGTTCATAAAATTTATTGCTAGCCATCAGCAAAATCTTATCTTTACTATTAATTGAACCAGATACTACCCGAAAATATACAACAACTCCTCTATATGGATCATAATAAGAGTCAAATATAAGTGCTCTAGTAAGCATTTTAGAATTATCTTCTGGGGCAGGAATATTATTTACAATAGCTTCTAATATATCCTCAATACCTTCTCCGGTCTTAGCTGAGCAATATATCGCATTCGAGGTATCTAATCCAATAATTTCTTCAATTTCTTTTTTAATTTTTTCTGGATCAGCACCAGGTAAATCTACCTTATTTAAGACTGGAATTATTTCTAGATTATTTTCAATAGCGAGATAAACATTAGCTAATGTTTGTGCTTCTACTCCTTGACTAGCATCAACAACTAATAAAGCACCTTCGCATGCTTGTAAGGACCTGCTCACTTCATATGAAAAATCAACATGTCCTGGTGTATCAATTAAATTTAAAACATATTCTTGATTATTTTTTGCTTTATATTTCATCCTGGCAGCTTGTAATTTTATTGTAATTCCTCTTTCTCTTTCAAGATCCATACTATCTAAAAATTGATCTTGCATATCTCTTTTAGAAACAGTTCCGGTATCCTGGAGCAAACGATCAGCAAGGGTGGATTTTCCATGATCTATATGAGCTATTATGCAAAAATTTCTTAATTTGGATACTGCAATATCTGTCATTTAAATTTTATAAAATTCCTCATAATTTAATATTAGCTAATTAAAATTATTGATGGAAACCTAGGATCGCATTATTTCGTATTTTAATATTTTCTTGATTTTTTTCGACTAATGAACTTCTTTCCAAAGTTATAAATTTAGAAATAGATTGTTCAATCTTTAATGGATCTTGGTTGAAAAATCGAGATTTTTTTAAAACTTCAATCACAATATCTACAGCAGTGCTTGCTCCTGGGGATGCGCCTAAAAGCACAGATAAAGAACCATCAGAAGCATTAACTACTTCAGTCCCAAACTTCAAAATACCTCCTCGCTCTGTTTTTTTGATGATCTGAACTCTTTGCCCAGCATTCTCTAAGTACCAATCACTTTTAACCGCTGATGGCATAATTTTTTGAAGACTTTTTATTCTTAATGAATGAGTTTGTAAAGACTGAGAAATCAAATATTTAATTAAATCAGTATTTTTAATTCCAACATTCAAAATGGGGATTAGATTTTCTTTTTTAACAGATCCAAATAAATCAAAATATGAACCTTTTTTTAGAAATTTAGTTGTAAAACCAGCAAATGGGCCAAAGAGAAGATATTTTTTACCATTTACCCATCTTGCATCTAAATGAGGAACTGACATTGGGGGAGCTCCCATATCAGCCTTTCCATAAACCTTTGCATCATGCATTGAAGTTAATTCAGGATTCTCACAAATTAACCACTTGCCACTTACTGGGAATCCTCCATAAAATTTACCTTCAGGAATTTTGGACTTTTGCAGGAGATTAATACTTTTACCACCCGCACCAATGAATACATATTTTGAATTTAAAACTTCATTTTTACCATCTTTATTAACATATAATTGCCAGTAATTATTTTCAATTTTTTTGAGATTTGTTACCTCAGTCATATATCGAATCTCAACATTCTTATTCTCGGAAAGATAACTAAAATATTGATTAGTTAAGTCCTCAAAATTTATATCAGTTCCTCTTGCCACTTTGGTTGCCGCGATTTTCTCTTTTTTGTTCCTATTTCTAATAATTAAGGGGGACCAATTTGCAATCTCCTCGAAAGAAGTAGAGAATTCCATATCTGCAAATTCTCTATGTCTCGATAACAATTTAAATCTTTTTTGTAAAAAATTTACATTTTTCTCACCACTAACAAAACTGATATGAGGAGTAAATCTTAAAAATTTACTTGCATCTATTATTCCTTTTGAATACAAATGTGCCCAAAGCTCCATTGATTTCTCAAAAGAGTTATTAATAAAAATTGCTTTATCGATATCAATTATTCCTTTTGAGTTTAATGGCGTATAGTTCAATTCACAATTAGCAGCATGTCCAGTGCCTGCATTATTAAAAACACCACTACTTTCTTTCCCTGAGGTTGATAATTTTTCTATTATTAAAATTTTGATATCTGGAAGAACTTCCAACATTAATACAGCTAATGTAGCGCTCATTATTCCAGCACCTATTAAAACTGCATCATAAAAATCTTTATTTTTAGTAGGATCTTTAGTATTCATTTAAAAATCAAATTATCTTTTTGCAAAGAATGAGATTCTTTCCTAGGCTAATTATAAGTTAATTTACAATTATGAGTACTGAGACTCTTGCTCTAACGAATGAAAATGTTGAAAAAGTTCTTGATGAACTTAGGCCTTTCTTGATCTCCGATGGAGGTAATGTAGAAATAGCAGAAATCGACGGCCCTATTGTTAAAGTTCGGCTTCAGGGTGCTTGCGGAAGCTGCCCTAGTAGTACGATGACTTTAAAAATGGGAATTGAGAGAAAATTAAAGGAAATGATACCTGAGATAAGCGAAGTTGTTCAAGTTTTGTAGCAAATTCCAAAAAAGTATCTCTAAATGAAATTTAAATTATTCATTGTTTAACTCTTTTGATAGTGCGGTTTTGTAATCTAAGCAATCTACAGGGAGACCTTGACCAATTGAAATAAGAAGGGGAGCTAAAATACCAAGAGTAAAAACCAAATTAGCTTGATTAACGCCATTTTGCCCCAAAATAAAAGTTATTAGATAAATCACAATTAAATAACCATGTAAAGATAAGAATTCTTTTGGTTTTAGTGCAGGCCATCTTAATGTGTTGCCTAAAAAATATAAAAAACCGGTCATATTAGAATAATTAAATATTAAGTTAACTCAAACCAAGATTAATACTTTAATAAGCTACAAATATATAAAATTTACTTAAAATAATAATTTATAAAAGTTTAATTTTAATTTTAGACAATCTTGCTGGACTTTTTTTTTAAAATAGGAGTATAATTAATTTTGTAGTTTACTACAATTCGTTCACCCTTTTAGGGCGCAGTTCGAGCTATACCATGGAACGGGGGATAGCCGTTTTGTCTATCGAATCATGACCACACTAACTTACAGAGGTAAAAATTACGTTCAAAACAAAAAAGTTTCTAATAAGAAACTCATTGAACTAAAATATAGAAGAAACATTTATACAAGCAGAATTGAAACTGCTTCAAAAGATCAGAAAGATTCAAAACTTTGTTATCGAGGAGTTAACTATCTGAGATAATCTAAACAAATCAGAAAAATCCTCTTAGTTAAGAGGATTTTTTTTGGCTATATTAAATTTAAATATAAAAATACATGTCAAGTAGTTGTTGCGGTAAATCTGAACCCAAGAAAGAAAATCATGATTTTGACCATAAACAAGCTATTCAGGACCGTTATGGAGCTGCAGCTTTAGAAAAAGAAAGCTGTTTATGCACACCAGTATCTTTTAATCCTAAATTTTTAAATTCTATTCCAGATGAAGTAATTGAAAAGGATTATGGTTGTGGCGATCCT
>CEUK01049772.1_pt1 | contig 34375 bp, 27 predicted proteins | sample 356451 | NCBI WGS metagenome assembly CEUK01 (sample SAMEA2622843, study PRJEB7988) | marine metagenome | isolation source: saline water (ENVO:00002010), including
TTAAAAGTTATTAATGTTGACGGTGGGGATGTCATGCACGGTTTAAAATATAGTGATAAATCTTTTACAAATTTTGGTGAATTGTATTTCTCTTGGATTGAACCCAAGAGAATAAAAGCCTGGAAAAAACATAAGTTAATGACTATGAATTTAATTGTTCCTCATGGACTCGTGAAGTTTGTTATCTTTTCTGATAATAAACCATACGAATTTCATGAGGTAATAATTGGCAATACTTCTGAAGTAAGCAACTATAAAAGATTAATTATTGAACCTAATTCTTGGTTCGGCTTTCAAGGTATTTCAGATTCAAAGAGTTTAGTCGCAAATTTAGCAAATATTGAGCATGACCCTGCAGAGGTTGAGAGAGTAACGGTAAACTCGGTAAACTACAATTGGTAATATGAAAGTAATAATTCTCGCAGGTGGCTTGGGCACTAGGTTAGGAGACCTAACGGAAAAGCAACCTAAACCAATGATTAAAATAGGAAATATGCCAATAATTTGGCATATTATGAAGATATACAGTTCTTTTGGTTTTAATGAATTTATAATTGCGCTCGGTTATAAATCATTAGAAATAAAGAAATTTTTTGCAAATTACCTACTAAATACTAGCGATTGTACTATTGATTTAAGTAACGGTTTTACTGAATTTCTTAACGAAGAAAAACTTAATTGGAAAATAACTTTGGTAGATACTGGTTTAAATACCATGACTGGGGGTAGAATAAAAAGATTAGAAAAATATATTAATAATGAAACATTTTTGCTTACTTACGGAGATGGAGTAGCAAATGTGAACATAGAAGAACTTATTAAATTTCATGAGAAAAATAATAAATTAGTTACAGTAACTGCCGTTAGACCAATAGCAAGATTTGGTGAATTAATTATAGAAGAAAACCTAGTAAGTAATTTCGAAGAAAAACCACAAATTTCAGAGGGTTGGGTTAACGGGGGATTTTTTGTTTGTAATCCAGATATCTTAGATTTAATTGAAAATGATGAAACTGTTTTTGAAAAAGAGCCTTTAGAGGGACTAAGTAAGAGAGGTGAACTATCTGCTTTTAAACATTATGATTTTTGGCAATGTATGGATACAAAAAGAGATAGATCTATTTTAGAGGATTTGTGGAGGAATAAAAAAGCTAAATGGGCTAGTAGTTGGATCAATAACTGATAATATTTTATCTACCTTTGATAGTTAATAAATACTTCTATAAACATATTCAATTTTGAATTAATTCTTTTGCTCTTTAGTATGCATCTGTATAATCATTTAAGGTGAATATGAGTTATGTTTGAAATTAAAAAACCTAGTGATGTTGTTTCATACTTAAACCAGAAGCTTTTTCCTTTTACAGATAAAGGATATAAAGAAAAATTAGATCAATCATACAAACAAAGAGTTAATTATCAAAAAAATATGCTTATTAATGAGAAATTCAATAATTATTTTTTAAAAAATTTTAGGCATCCTTTATCTAAATCAATAATAGTAGAACAACACTTATTTAACGGTTATCCAAGACCAAAAATAAGTCAATTTAAAAAAATCATTAAATATATAACTCTGCATATACTTAAATATCTTCATCCTTTTTATTATGCTGAGAAAGATTGGATTAAATGGAGTTTTAATCGATATAAGTTATGTATAAAAGATCCACTCAAAAAAAATTCATTAAATTTTATTGGCAATCCCCCTTACATTAATACGAATAATTTTAAGTGGAATCTAAGGCATCTTAGATATTTAATTATAAGAGAAACATTGTATAGCACCCTTGGAAGAAAAAAGATTTCAGATATAAAAAGCGTATTAGATATTGGAGGTTGTTATGGGGGTTATATCTCTTTACTAGCAAAAGATAATCCTAACAGATCATATGTATTAGTTGATTTGGCTGAAAATATTCCGCTAGCTGCTTATTATTTGTCTTCAGTTCATCCCTCCATGGGAATTAATATATTAAATCATAAAGATGATAATTTCAAAAATATACCAAATACTTTTACCCTAATACCTGCACATTTATTTAAGAGTATAAAGTTTGATAATTTCGATTTGCTTTGTAATTTTGTATCTTTAGCTGAAATGAGTAGAGTACATTTTGATGAATATGTTAATTCAGAAGTCTATAAAAATTCGAAATATCTTCATCTTGTAAATAGAATAGTATCTGCCCCATATTTTTCAAGAGGTAGTAATCCTCATACATGGATGGAGAGCTCTCAAAATTATTTTGATTATGGTTTAGGATGTCGTGAAAATAAATTCTTTGATATATTTCCGCTATATCATTTCTTTCCTATGGCCGAGGATAAGAATAGTAAACCATTGGAATATAAATTTACAACAATAAAAAGTTTTTTCTTAAATTGGACTCGCTCCCCGATTACTTCCCAATATTTTCAATCTATAACTGAATTTAAGACTTAATCCATTCTTTTAATATTTTCTATAAATATTTATGTTGTATTAATATTTCCGCATTTAAAGTCCTAAACAATAAAGAATTTTTGAAATATAATATATACAAAATTAAATCAATTTTTTTAAAATTAATATAAGATATTTTAAATGAATCAGCATATAAGACTATCAAAATCGGTAATTGGTGATCTTGAGATAGAAGCTGTCAAAAGAATTATGGAGATTGGATATTTAGGTATGGGGCCTGAAGTTGGGCTCTTTGAAGACGAACTTAAAAGATTTATAGGTGGAAATTGTTCTGTGACATGTGTAAATACTGGAACATCTGCTCTAATTCTAGCTTTGCAAGCTTGTGAAATTGGTTTCGGAGATCAAGTTTTAGTACCTACTCTTACTTATGTAGCCACATTTCAGGCTATAAGTGCAATAGGAGCTACTCCAGTAGCTGTCGATATTAATCCAATTCATGGAGGAATCGATGTTAAAGATGCAAGAAAAAAAATAACTCAAAATACAAAAGCAATATTGCCTGTGCATTATGCCTCTAATTTTGGAGATTATGAATTAATTTATAATCTCGCTAAGGAATTTAATCTTAGGGTAATTGAGGATGCTTGCCATGCTTTTGGTTGCAAATTAAATGGGAAAAGATGTGGAAGTTTTGGAGATATAGTTTGTTTTAGTTTTGATGGTATTAAGAATATTACATCTGGAGAAGGAGGTGCAGTAGTAAGTAAGGATATTTCAATTATTAAAAAAATTCAGGATGCCAGATTACTTGGAGTAGAAAGCGATACTCAAAAAAGATTGTCTGGGAATAGAAGCTGGAATTTTGATGTTTCTGATCAAGGATGGAGATTTCATATGAGTGAAATAATGGCAGCTATTGGAAGAGTTCAGCTTAGTAGATTTGAAGAATTTGCAAAGGCTAGAGTTAAGCTAGCTAAGTCTTACCAAAAAGCATTTAAAAATATTGATGGAGTTACTTATTTTGATTTTGATTACAACAACATCGTTCCTCATATATTTGTTTTAATTATTGATTACCAAAAAAGAGATAAAGTTAAAAGTTTGCTTGAAAGCAAAAATATAGGAGTTGGCATACATTATCTACCAAATCATTTGCTTTCATTTTTTAAAAATTCTGGAGGAGTACTCCCTAATGCAGAGACGCTTTATAAAAAAATGCTTACATTACCATTACATCCAGAAATATCCGAAAAGGATCAAGAAAACATAATTAAATATGTATTGGAAGGACTATCTCTAAAGGATTAAGATTTAATCTTTTTATAAAAAAATTAAACATTTTGAGTGACTTTTTGAATTTTCTTGGATAGGTGATTTGTATTTATATGAAGTATTAACCGAAATTACATTTGAATTTAGTTTTAAAGCCATATTTATATATCCTGATTCCCCAAATAAACAGAAACTCGATTTCATTATACTTTCATGAATTTGTTCTTCTGTACTATCAATTATCTTATATTTTATATTTTTAAATAGTTTTAATTTCTTTTTGCGTTGAAAATAATTATGAATATTTGAATTTGATATTGCAGGATGTTTCCTTATGAAAATTATTAAAGGTTTATTCGAATTTGTGTAAATATTAATTTTCTCTAGATTTAATAATAATTCTTCAATGCAAATAATAAATTCTGAAATTGTCGCATGGGTAAAAACTGTTATATTTCTTTCTTTTGTGAAATTAGATTGATCTTTTGGAATTAAATTATCATTCTCGTATCGAATAAATAGTGGTTCCGCTTTTTTTAATTTAATATTTGAATTAATTTCATTGAGATGCAATCTCATATCATTAATTGAATTTTTATCCTGAAGAATTATTGAATCTCCCCAAAGTCCATATTTTATTTCAAAATCCGTTGGAACATAGTGTGGATAATAGATCCTTGAAAAAGGAAAACCAAAAAAAGTAGCTAAGGATATATTATCTTTATTCTTATATTTATTAGATAAATAACTTATGATGAAGGACTTATTTTGAATTTGATTTTCTCCCCAATTAATGAGATCTATTTTTTTATAGTATTTTGATATCTTGGTTATTATTTGATAATTCAATAAAGTAAATAAAATATAATTTAACCTAGACCAGTGATCGATGATTTTAAGCTTTATTGATAATCTCGCTACATAAAATTTCTTCAAATCAAATATAAATAAGCAGAATAAGTTACTTATGATATTTATAAATAAAGGTATATCGATAAAATCTTTTTGTTTAATGTAATGACTTTTTCCTTTCATTCTTAAAAGACCAATAAAGATACTTCTGAAAGGATAAAAACAAGATACTAAACATTTATTATTGATATTTTTTCTAATCCCTTTATAGTAGTAAGTATCTGAGAATTCCTCTTTATTTTTTAAATAACAAATACTATAAATGGATAAATGATTTTTTTTGATACTACATGATTTTCTAAGACTATTTTTTTTTAAAGAGAAAAATAATAAATAAATTATCAAAAATATTGAATCAACTAGACTAAAAGAAAATCTTTTTATCCAAGTAATTATTTTTTTGATTGAGATATTGAAGATTTTTAGATAGAAAAATAAAAAAGATTTGTTTTTATATTTAAAAAATCTTTTATAGTTTATTTTTATTAAAAAATTATTAATTTCAACATCTTTTGAATCAAATGTAAAAATATCTCTATCAAAAATTCCTGAAAGAAATAAAAATGGAACTTTATTCTTTTTAATGAAATCCCCACTTTTATTAATTGAGTTTTGATTTATTTTGTCAAATCGCCTGTAAAGTCTTCTTAGAAGATTATTTTTCATATTTATTCAATTTTTAATAAATCCTTTAATTTGTAGATTTCTTTCCCCATTTTAGGGTTAAACCAATCTCTTGAATCAGAGTATGCTGATACAAATGTAAATTCAGAATTAATTTTTAAACTACATTCATAATCATATTTAGAATCTCCATAAAAATAGATTTTTCTTTGTAGATGCTTTTTTTTAATATTTTGGGAAATCTCGATCTTCTTTTTTGGACTACCATATATTCCAACAAAGTATTTTGTAATACCCCATTTTTTACACAATTCTTTTATTTCAATTTCTTTGCCGCCAGAAGCTATATATAATTTATCATTCTCTAAAAAGAACTTTTTTAATACCTCTTCGGTTTGATCAATCATTTCTAAATTTGCAAACTTGATTCTTATTAGCTCTTCAGTATCCCTTAACATTTTCTCAAATATTATTTTGTTACATCTATATTTATTTATTAATCTATCAAATTTTTCATATCGAGAAATTCCTCCATTTCTTATGTGATGCTCTTCAAAATCTTTTGCAGCAATTTTACTAATATTTCTTTCTACAGCTTTTTTTAAGCAAAAAGTTTTAAGTTTATTTGAATCACAAATAACTCCATCAAAATCAAAAATATGAATCTTCATTTTTTTAAAAAACCTATTATTTTTTCTAAATCTTCTTTTGTATCAACGCTAAAATGTTCTTTATAGTTTAAAAATCTACATTTTACAGTTATACCAATTTCGAGCATTCTTAATAATTCTAAATCCTCAATTGATTCAAAAAATGTTTTCTTTTTTTGTTTAGATAAGTCAACTAATTTTTCTATATTATATTTGTATATACAAACTTGTTTATAACCTATATTACTATCCATATTTTTTGAACCAGGAATTCTTGCTCTTGAAGTGTAGAGTAATTCTTTATTGTTGTTAAAAACTATCTTAGGAATTTTAGATGAACTTAATTCTTCTGGATTTTCTATTTGAGTTATTCCCATATCAACTGGATAATTTGATCCTAATGTTTGATTTATAAATTCCTTTATAATCTCTTTTGGGAACAAGGGCTCATCTCCCTGTAGATTATATACTTCATTAAATCCAAGTTTTTTAGATGCTTCTAAAACTCTATCAGTTCCTGTAAGGCAATTTTGTGAAGTAATGATTGATTTGATACCATAATCCTTACAACAATCCATAATATCTTTACTATCGGTTGCTACTATTACATCATTTGATCCAAGTAGACTTATTGCATTTTCTGCTGTTCTTACAATCATTGGTTTACCATCTATTAAGATTAAGGGTTTATTTGGTAACCTTTTTGATGATAATCTTGCTGGGATTACTACTTTTGGCATTATTTCATTAATGAGTAAATTGGAGTCAAATTTATTGAATAAGGTGTATTTGTAAGAGATTCTATTTTTAACTTATTTGAAAAATCAGTTATTATTTTTTCAGTATCATTGAATTCTTGTTTATCTTTTAGTGTAAGACTATTTTTCCCATCTAAACCAATTACTTTTACTTTTTTATATCCAATAGTAGTTAAAATGTCTAAGGCAAAATGGATACTGTATTTATAGTCAATATCAGTTTTATATAAAAATATCTGTTCACAATTATTTACTTCAGCAGGTATAAATTTATTACACGAAATTGGAATTATGCATTTCAAATTTTTTTTAATCTTTTCCCTTTGTGCTAAAAATTGGATTAATCTTTTTGATGATGAAGTTATTATTAAATCAGAGTTTAGTGTATCTAATATGGAAGAGTAATTAATCCTTAATAGAAAGAATTTTGATGTTTCTTCTAAAAAGTTTAAACTGGTTATATTCTTTAAAGATGATTCTCCAGAGTAAATTAAAATTGGAATCTTATTTATATTCTCTGAAAAAGTATCTTTACTAAATAATGAAGATTTTTTATTATTTTCGCAGATGTTCTCTGAAGAAATTATTGAAAAAGCTTTACTATATGTGCTTAACTTATGAGAATTTATCAAATCTAAACATTTTGTGGGATGTAAACTAACTGTTGCTGAAAGATCATAAAAGATATTTTTACCCCACCTGTATTTATCCTTTAAAGGCAAGAAATATTTTTCAATTAAATTTTGAGATTTTGATGAAATTTCAGATTTATATCTTACTGATTTACCTTCAAGAAGATTATTGAGAATTAAATGTTCTAATTCAGCATTTCCCGCTCCTCTACCCATGCCTAACCAAGAACCGTCGAACCAGCTTGCCCCCTCTTTGATAGCTCCAAAAGTATTAGCTAAAGCTAACCCTTTATTATTATGGGCATGAAAACCAACTTCAATGCCTAACTTTGCTAATGGTTTTTTAAAGAATTTAATTAAGTTTTGGGTCTCTTCAACGAATAATGCACCAAAAGAATCAGCAAAATATACTACGTCTGGTCTAAAATCAATTCTTCTATTTTCAAGACTTTTTAAAATATTATTTTTTTCTGCTTGAGAAATTTTATCAATCTTCATGATATTAATAACTGAAAAAATGTTTTTTTCTTTTGAAAATTCTATAAATTCTAGGACTTCTTCTAAATGTTTTTTATCAGTTGCTATTCTTATACCGTTAAAAAATAAACTGTCTTCTATTTCTTTTAATAAGGAAAACTTTTCCTTTTCTTCAAGCTTAATTAATTCATTACTATTAATCATTGCGAAGACTTTTTTACCTTTTTTCCAAGTTTCTTCACCAGTAAATTTTTTTAAAAGATAAGAAAGATATTTGCTTGGTGATTCTGCACAAAGGCCTTTAAATTCTTGTTTATCAATCAGATTAAAATAACCAAATTCAAAAGCAATATTTGAAAATTGATTATGAAATATTAGTAAATCTTTTATTAAATCTAAAGAATATTCCCAGTTGGTGTAATATCCACCATCTCTAAGAGTACAATCTAACAGCATATTATAAATTTTGTTTAGCCCAAATTATCATATTTCTTAGTTCATATTTTAATACACTTTTTGGAATAAAATCCAGAATATTTAATGATTTGGTTATGTCTGCGCTACAAAAGTCTTGATCAAAAGGAGTTCTGAAATCTTGATATTCATACTCACAATTGGTTTCTTCACAAATCCATTTAACTATTTTATTGATTTCATAACTGTTTCCGCTCGCAATATTTATAGCCTCATAATCTGAGCCTCTAATCCTCTGAGATGCCTTCAGAAAGGCTTCTACAACATCATTGACGTGTATAAAATCTCTTACACGAGTTGAAGGCCCTTTAACTTGTATAAATTTATTCTTTATTGCCATTGAGATAAATATCGAAATCATACCCTGTTTAAGATCTTGAAGATCTTGACCTTTTCCGTAAACATTAAATAAACGCAAACTGTTGCATTTCACTCCTTTTCTCATTTTTGAAAATTGTTCAATTAAATTTTCAGATAATAATTTATGTTGACCATACCAAGAAATAGGTCTTAAATTATCTATTTCTTTTGAGTCCATTCTATTTCCATAGACTGACATGCTGCTGGCAAAAGTAATTGATTTTAAATCTAAATTTGATTTTGAACTAGAAAGAATTCTTCTTGTAGAAAGGACATTTCTAATAAAGTCATTACTTGGATCTTCATTACTCCTCTCTCCGCTACTTTGTCCACATAAGTGAAATATATGTTTTGGTTTATTAGAAATCAACCATTTCTCAAAATCTTCCGAAGAACAATCTATATTGAAGAATTTTGTACTATCGATAATATTATTAATTTTCCCTTTGCTCAAATCATCAACAGCTATATATTTTTTGCCATTTAATTCAAGATTGCGGCAAATTTTACTACCTATAAAACCCGCAGCTCCTGTAATAAGGTAATCCAATTCTATATTTATTCAAGAAAGTATTATTTTAATAATAATACTAAGATAGATTAATAAATCTGTTACAAAACTGTAAAACAGTATCATTGTGTGTAATGAAAATAAATGTTTTTTTATTCCCAAGAGAAATTATATTTTTTAACACTTTTTCCTCTAATTCTTTATCTAGAGCATTTGTTGCCTCATCAAATACCAGAATTTCTTTATCTCGATAAATAGATCTTGCAATAGCAATCCTTTGCATTTGTCCTCCGCTTATACTAGATCCAAATTCTCCAATATCTCTTTTATCTCCATTATGAACTTCATCAATTAAGGAACCTAGTTCAGCAATTTTAGTAACTTTTTTATAAATTTCTTTATTAATATTCCAGTAATTATTATCAGCAATAATACCTCTTTGAATAGTTTTTTCTCCTATGAACATGCTTTGATAAACACATGAAAAATATTTTGATAGTAATTTGCGATCTAAGTTTGTAATAATTTCTCTATTATTTAGATATATCTTTCCACTTGAAGGCTTTAATAGACCCATAATAATCTCTATTAAAGTTGTTTTCCCTGAACCAGAGAATCCCTTTATCCCAATGATATCTCCCTTTTTAATTACTAAATTTAAATTTTTAATTATATAATTTTTTTTATTATCAAAATAGGATATATTTTTAAGTTCTAAGGAATCAAAATTTTCTAAAGGTGATGAAAATATTGATGAATACTTAGCTTGCTCATTATTATTTATTTTTAATTTGAGTTTTATATTATTTAAAACTTTTTCAATTGAATCGATCTTAGAGTTTATCCCAGACCAAGAAGAAAAAATTTGATTCGTTAAAGGTAGCATTTTCTGAAGAGCTAAGAAAATAACGCCAATTATTGCAAAAGAGGAATCAAAAGAATTATTAAATATAATAAAAAGAATCATTATTGCACTAAAGATTATCGCTAATCCTTCAATAAGATATTTTATTATTAGTGTAAGGAACTGATTTTGGACATTAGCGAATTTTTCTTTCTTAGAGGAAAGATAAAACTTTCTTAAGTAATATTGTTGATTATTTTGTAATACTATTTCTTTATAATTTCTAATAATTATGTTTAATATATTAGTGTTATTTTCTGAATATTTTGAAAATAATTTACTATTAAAAGTTAATTTTTTTTTGATTAATTTCCTTGATAAAAAATAAAACAAAAATAAAATTGAAAATAATCCTAATACATAGTATCCAGAAAATAATAAAAGACTTATAAAAATTAAGATGAAAATTACTGATGAAGTTATAACATTTATCGCTCTTGTAATTGCTCCTACTAGTTCATTGCTATATATTGTTATAGTCGTAATTATATCTGATGCTTTAGTAACTTTAAATTGTTTATAGTCTTGAAAAATATAATATTTAAGAAGTTCATTTGAAAGATAAATTCCACTTTTTGCTGAAAATTTACATGTTCTCTTTACCAATAAAATCCTTGATAAAGTAGATAGTAAGGCTAAAATAATAAAGATTATGAAAAAAGAAATAATAAAATAATCATTAGATAAGTTTATATTTAATAACGCGTTTAAATTATTACCATAATATATGATTTTATCAGGTTTCTGTAAGGTATTTAATATTGGAATAATTGAGGAAATAGAAAAAATTTCAAGGAATGCGCAAATTAAAGTTGTAAGAATTAGGTATATAAAATCTTTTTTTAAATTTAATGGCAGGATTAACCAGGTTTCAATAAAAACTTGAAGAATTCTATTATTAGACTCCTTTTGATAAAATCTATACATAATCTTTATTATTTAGTATGAAGAGGAAACTTTATGTAAGTAGGTAATATCACAAATAATTTGATTTAGTATATGTTCATATTAAAGTATTGATAAAATGTGCAATACATTATAAATATTACTAAATATTTAATTAATTAGTTATAAAAAAAAATTATTGATATATTTAAAAGTGTAAAATTATTTAAGTTATTATGACTTAAGTCTATAAATTTAAATATTAAAATCTAATATATCAATTTAACTCATAATTACTAAAAAGCTTATAAATCAATATATATAATGTATCTTGGTAACGATTTTGGAACACAGATTCAAATTTATAATAGGGCTTTAGTATTTGTCTTTATATTTTTTTCTTTTTTAAAAAAAAAAGATATAAAACTTGCATTGAACATACCTTTAACAAGCTTTATTACTTTAATAACATTATCTGTTGTATCAATATTATTTGGTTTTATAGTTTTTGCAGAATCTTCATTTAAACCAATTGTTTATACTGCAATTTTTATATTTTCTATATCAATACCAATAGATAAAAATTTTGTAAATAAATTATTTAAATTAGTTTTATCAATTTTTTGTCTGGAAATTATTATATTATTCATTACTGGATGGTATTCGAGCCCACTAATGTCTTTTTATTTATGGAGACCAATTTCTTTCTTAGGAATAGCTTTACCAAGACTTTATGGCCTTTTATTAGATTCACATAGTAGTTGGACATTGTTCTCTTATTTATTGTTATTAAAGATTATATTTTCTGATAGGAGTAAAATTTTAATAACTTTTTTATTATCATTCATTTCTTGTAATTATCAAATATTGCTTCAAAATTTAATTGTTATTTTCTTTGGTTTACCTAATCAAAATTCATATTTTCTAAGATCTGTTAGAAGTTTATTTAAAAATAAAATTAATTTTTCTTTGATAACTTTTATAGTTTTTATTATTTTATTTTCTTTTTCATTATTAAATTTAGGATATTTTGATATAAATAATCAGAGTAGTATAAGTTATGCATTTATTAATATATTTTCTTATGAGTTACTTCTAGAACCAATATTGAATCATGAATCATTTATCTGTATTTTTACTGGATGTTCACTGAAAAATTCTACTTATTCATTCATTAATGATGCAGGTATTTTTTATTATTTTACAACAATTGGATTTTTTAGAGTGATTTATGAATTTGGTATCTTCTATTTAATTATATTTTTTTCATATATCAATAGATTCTTTGGATTTACCATAATGTTATTCTACATAGCAGGTTTAATACATTATCCAATAGTAATGGGAATCCCTTTTGCTTTTTATATCCCTTATCTATTTAGATGTGCTAAAAAATCATACTTATTAAATTTACAAAAATGAATATTTTAATTTAAGTAATGATATTAATAATAAATTTTTTAATTATTCTTGAATAATGTTACTATTAATTATTAATAAATACTTGAATGGAAGTTGGAGAGGGAATTGAAAAAACTTCATCAAATTGGGACTTTGAAGATATTTCATTGGATGATTTTGAAAAACATATAAGTAAATCAGTTCCCTGTTATCACCTTACTCATAAACTTGGCCTTGAACTAAGTGATTTTTTTTGCAAGCCCAATACAAATGTATTTGATATTGGCTCAACCTCTGGCTCGTTTATTAATTCTCTATTAGAAAGACATAACGATAAAGATATAAACTTTAACGGGATAGAAATATCCACCTCTATGTATAGTCAATCAGTTTTGAGATATCCAAAAATTAATTTTTATAATGAAGATGTGAGAGATTGTGATCTTCATAATTCATCTTTTATAAGTTCTTATTACACAATACAATTTATAAATCCTCAATATAGACAAAAATTAATTAATAAAATATTTGAATCTTTAAATTGGGGAGGTGGCTTTCTAATGTTTGAAAAAGTAAGAGCTCCAGATGCAAGATTTCAAGATTATATGATTCAAATATATAATGAATTTAAACTTTCTAATGAATTTACACCAAGTCACATTATGTCAAAGTCTAGAAGTTTAAAAGGGGTCCTAGAGCCATTCTCTACTGCTGCTAATATTGAAATGTTGCAAAGAGCTGGTTTCAAGGATATTATGACTGTTTATAAATACATTTCTTTCGAAGGATTTCTCGCTATTAAATAAAAAATTATTTGAATATTAATTAAATAAAAAACACTAAAATATTAATAGATGAATTTACTATGATAATCAAAATTTACTTATTAAATATTTCTTATAGTTTAAGAATTTAAAATGAAAATATTAGTTTATTCTCAATATTTTTGGCCAGAGACTTTTCGTATAAATGAGGTTTGTCAAAGTCTTGTTGAAATGGGACATCAAGTTGAGGTTATTACAGGTAAACCAAATTATCCACTTGGTAAATTATACAAGGGATATAAATTATCTACAATTGATATACATTATTATAAAAAAATAAAAGTATATCGGTTACCCATAATTACTAGGGGTTTAAAAAAAATAATTAGGTTATCTCTAAACTATCTATCTTATGTTGTTAGTGCATCAGTTTACTCACTTTTTAAATTATTGAGAAACAAATACGATTTTATTTATATCTATGGCACATCACCTATATTTCAGGCAATACCTGGGATAATTTTTGGGAAAATCAAATCAATACCTGTAGTTTTAAATGTTCAAGATTTGTGGCCAGAAAGCTTATCTGCTACTGGCTATATCAAAAGTAAATTTATTTTGAAAGCAGTAAATATTTTAGTAAGTATTATTTATAAACAAAGTGATTTAATTTTAGTTTCTTCAAGACCATTTATAGAGGTAATAAAAAAATATAATACTAAAGCTGATGTTAAATACTTACCTAATTCTGTTGATCATATTTTCATTAAAAATAATTCGAAAGAAAATCTAAATATTGAACTAGGAAATGGCTTTAATGTCGTTTTCGCAGGTAATTTAGGATCTGCACAATCTATAAAAACTATTGTTAGTCTTGCTGAGGGATTAGTAGATTATAAAGCAATTGATATTTTTATATTTGGGGAGGGGAGTGAGTTTGAGTTCATGAATGAGCAGAAAAAAATGAAAAATCTTAGAAATTTACATCTTATGGGTAGAAAGCCATTATCTTTAATGCCCATAATTTTTTCTAAATCTGATGTACTTTTGGCAACTCTATCTAATAAGAAATGTTTTTCTAATACTTTACCAAATAAAATACAAGCATATATGACTGCAAAAAAGCCAATAATAGTTTCAATGAATGGAGAAGGTGCCAAAATTATAGATGAAGCTAAATGTGGAAAATCAGTTCCAGCAGAGAACGTAGAATTGTTAATTAATTCGGTGTTAGAAATTTACAATATGAGTATTCAAGATCGTAAGAAACTTTCTGAAAATGCTTATAAATACTTTAATCAAAACTTTTCTCATGAGAATTTAATGAATAAACTAGAGAAAGAGTTTATAAAACTTAAATGTAAAAAGTGAAAATTCTACTTATTGGAGCTAATGGACTCATAGGAACTAATTTGTTTTATGTCCTTTCAAAAGATAATAATTACGAAATCTATTGTCTTATAAGAGATGAAAATAAATTGAATAAATTTTATAATAATTTTAAATTTAAAAATTTTTTAGTATTAGATGATTTTAGTAATTTTTCAAAATTAAAGTCATTAATTGCAAATTTAAAGCCCCAAGTAATTATTAATTGCTCCGGGATTACTAAACATAATCCAAATATTCGAAATATGCGTGATGTGATTTATCTAAATGCATTATTCCCTCATATTATGGCAAGTTTAAGTGAAGAATTATATTTTAGGTTTATTCATATAAGTTCAGACTGTGTCTTCAATGGAGAAAAAGGTTTATATGATGAAAATGCACTTAAGGATTCAAAAGATTCTTATGGGATCACTAAATCACTTGGAGAAATTAATGATACAAGAAATTTGACAATAAGAACATCAACTATTGGGCATGAAGTATCTAGCTCTTATGGATTATTAAATTGGTTCTTAAAACAAAATAAATGTAAAGGTTATAAAAATGCAATATTTTCAGGCCCTACAACAATTGAACTTGCAAAAATAATTAAAAATATTATTATTCCTATGAATGAATTGTCTGGATTATTAAATGTTGCCTCTAAACCTATTGATAAATATTCATTATTGTTAATGATAAAAGATATATATTCACTAAATACAAAGATAGAGCCCTCTTTAGAAATTAAAGTTAATAGAAGTCTTGATTCTAGTAAATTTATGTCCTTTACAAACTATAGTACTAAAAGCTGGGAAACAATGATCAAAGAAATGTTCCTAGAAAGAAATCTATTTATTTCTAATGTTTGATAAAAAAACTATATTAATAACTGGTGGTACGGGTTCTTTTGGTAAAACACTTGCTTATAAATTTTTAAATACAGCAGTAAAGCAAATTCGAATATTTAGTAGAGATGAAAAGAAACAGGATGATCTACGTATAAAATTATCAAACGATAAAGTTAAATTTTATTTGGGTGATGTTAGAGATGTATCATCCATAAAAGCCGCTATTAAAGATGTTGATTATGTATTTCATGCTGCAGCTCTTAAACAAGTTCCTTCTTGCGAATTTCATCCAATGGAAGCAATTAAGACAAATGTTATTGGAACTGAAAATGTTATTGATGAAGCAATAATGTCGGGGGTAAAGAAACTTGTTTTATTAAGTACAGATAAAGCTGTTTATCCTATAAATGCTATGGGAATGTCTAAAGCATTGGCAGAGAAAGTTTTAATAGCAAAATCAAGGTCTTTAATAGAAAATGAAACAATATTATGCGCAACCCGTTATGGTAATGTAATGGCTTCAAGAGGATCAGTTATACCTCTCTTTACGAATCAAATATTGAATAATAAACCACTTACTGTTACTGATCCAAATATGACAAGATTCCTCATGACTTTATCTGAATCTGTTGATTTAGTTCTTCATGCATTTGAGAATGGTGAACAAGGTGATATTTTTGTTCAGAAATCACCTGCAGCAACTGTCTTAGATCTTGCAATGAGCTTAAAAGAAATCTTTAATTCAGTGAGTGAAATTAAATTAATAGGAACTAGGCACGGAGAGAAATTATACGAATCTCTTGTTTCAAGAGAGGAAATGTTAAAAGCTATTAGTAGTGAAAGGTTTTTCAGATTGCCAATGGATAATCGATCGTTAGATTATTCAAAATATTTTGAAGAAGGTCAAATAAAAATTAAAAATACTACAGATTATAATTCACATAATGCTACAAGATTGAATTTAACCCAAATTAGTAGTAAGTTAATTGACTTGCAATATATAAAAGATAGGCTAAATGGTTAAAACAATAATCTGTTTGGTTGGAACAAGGCCAGAATTAATCAAAATGAGTAGAGTAATATCTAAGTTTGATAAATATACAAATTTGATCCTAGTTCATACAGGCCAGAATTATGATTACGAATTAAATCAGGTATTTTTTGAAGAATTGGGTTTAAAAAAACCTGATTATTTTCTGGATGCAGCTCGTGATACATCTGCAAAAACAATAGCTGCTGTTATTGAAAAGACTGATGATCTTCTCGAAAAATTGGAACCAGATGCAGCACTAATTTATGGTGATACTAATTCATGTCTTTCTGTGATCGCTTTTAAAAAAAGAAAAATTCCAATTTTTCATATGGAAGCAGGAAATAGATGCTTTGATCAAAGGGTTCCAGAAGAAGTTAATCGTAAAATAGTAGATCATCTTAGTGATATAAATTTAGTACTTACAGAACATGCACGAAGATATTTAATTAATGAAGGTATAAAAGCTGAGACTATTTTTAAAACTGGTTCTCATATGTATGAGATTTTGAATTTTTATAAGAAGCAGATAGATGAATCGCATATATTAAAAAAACTTAATTTAAAAAGAAATTCTTATTTTATAGTCAGTCTACATAGGGAAGAAAATGTTGATGATGAGTCTAACTTAACTGCGATGTTAGATTCATTAAATCAAATAGCAAAGAAATACCTTTTGCCAGTTATTGTTTCCACTCATCCAAGAACTAAAAAAAGATTAGATCAACTTTTTGATAAAAAATTTGATCAAAATATTGTTTTTCTTAAACCTTTTGGATTTTTTGATTATATTCAATTACAAATGAATGCGAAATGCGTTATTTCCGATAGCGGAACTATTACAGAAGAATCATCTATTTTAAAATTTCCAGCAATTACGATAAGGAACAATCATGAAAGACCAGAAGGTATGGATGCAGGAACTTTAATAATGAGTGGATTACAATCTGAAAATGTTTTGAATTGTATTGAAATATCTATTGATCAAGGCCCTAAAAGTATAGGGGATATTAGAGAATATGAAAATAAAAATTTATCTGATCAGATCTTAAAAATAGTTTTAAGTTATATAGAATATGTAAATGATTTTTCATGGAAAAAATTCAATAAAAAGTAATTAAATATGCTTTTAAATTTATTAAGCTTTACTTTATCTCTTTCAATTTGCTTTTTAATTCTTAAAAAATTTCATTTATTATCAGATAAATTTAGATTATTAGATTTCCCAAATCATAGAAGCCTGCATATTGTTCCAAAACCTAGAGGAGCAGGATTAGCTTTTATAATTTCTACTTTTATATATTCTATCTTAAATTCCCAATTTATATTTTTTTTAGGTTTGCCTTTAATTATTATCGCATTTGTTGATGACTTAAAAGGTGTATCATCGATAATTAGATATGGGTTTCAATTATTTACAGTTATAAGTTATTTTTTTATTATTTTCTTTAATGTAAACCAAAGTATTTTTTTTCAAAGTCAATTGCCAAGTTTAATTATTATAATTTGTATTTTTGGATTTACGGGGATAATTAATTTTATAAATTTTATGGATGGATCTGATGGATTGGTAGCAGCTGTGATGGCTGTTGTCTTTCTATTCGCAGGTATTCTTATTTCTAAAATATTTCTAATTATAAGTTTTTCTTTAATTATTTTTTTAAAATTCAATTTTCCACCTGCTAGGTATTTTATGGGTGATATCGGTAGTATTTTTTTAGGCTTGACCTATATTCTTGCATTAATGTTATCTCCAAGTATAGATGTTTTTTTAGGTTTATTAATAATTAATACTCCCCTTTTATATGATCCATTCATTACCGTTATAAAAAGATTTATTAATAGAGAAAATATATTTTTAGCACACAATTCCCATCTTTATCAAAGACTTAATAAAGCAGGCTTTAGTAATAAAAATATTGTATTCATTTATCTATTACCTACTGTTCTTTTATCTATAATTTATTTTGTTACAAACATAAAAATCTTACTTCTCTTATCCCTTTTTATATTTTTATACGGCTATTATTATGAAGATAAAATAAAAATCATGCAATAAATTTGTAATCTTTAATTAATAGATGCTTATCAGTAATTTAAATTTTTTATATAAATTAATTAATCTTAACAGAAGATTAAGGAGACTTTTATTGATCTTTATTGATCTTTTCATTATATTAGCGGCCATTTCTTTAGTTATATCTAAAGTGGAATCAAATATAGAAATTTTTAATTATAAAATATATTCTTATTACTTTATTTCTTGTTTTTTTGGAATAACTTTATACATATTAACTGGACAATATCGAGGAATTACAAGATTTCAAGGAAGCAGTTTTTTTTATGAATTGATTTACAGGAATTCTATACTTTCTATCTTTTCATATATCTCTTTTATAATCCTTTTTCAGATGAGCTTATCCTTGAGCTATCTTATGGAGTTTTTTATAACAATATCTTCATTAAGTCTATTAATAAGATTTTTGTTGATAGATATTTTAAACAAGTTCTATAATTTTTCTCCTAAGAAAGTAATTAAAGTGGCAATTTATGGTGCGGGTAATGCTGGGGCCCAATTAGAATTTTCTTTAAGGATGTCCAATGAATATGAGGTTATATGTTTCTTTGATGATAATAAAAGTCTTAGCAATCGCTTTTTGAACAACAAGCCGATCTTTCTTCCAAATAAATTAGATGAAATGAAATATAAAATTGATAAAGTTTTGTTAGCAATACCTTCATTAAATAATACTCAAAAAACAAAAATCTTAAATTTTCTTACATATAAGAAAGTATCAACATATATTGTTCCTTCTATAGAAGAGTTATCCTCTGGTAAGGCTTCAATTAGTTCTATTAGGCCCATATATATAGAAGATATACTTGGAAGGAATTCAGTATCACCTAAATATGATTTACTTATTCAAGAGATAAAAAATAAGGTTATATGTATTATTGGCGCAGCTGGTTCTATTGGAGGCCAGTTATGTAAAGAGATAATAATGCTTAAACCCGAAAAAATTATTTGTATTGATCAAAGTGAAATAGGTTTATATAAATTAGAACATATTTTAAGCACAATTCAATTAGAAAATAATTATGGATTTGATATAAAGTACATTCTTACTAATGCCCAAAATGAAAAAAATTTAAAGTATTTCTTTGAAAAATATAATATTGATATCATTTTTCATGCCGCAGCCTATAAACATGTTCCATTAGTTGAAAATAATTCTTTAACAGGGATTTTTAATAATGTTGGGTGTACACTTTCGATTTGTAAAGCTGCTATTAGGACAAATGTTAATAAGGTTATGTTGATATCTACTGACAAAGCTGTAAGACCAACAAATGTTATGGGTGCTTCTAAAAGATTATCTGAATTAATCTTTCAAGCATATGCATCAAATACTAAAAATACAAAAAATAAAACTATTTTTTCAATGGTGAGATTTGGTAATGTATTAAATTCCTCTGGCTCAGTTGTCCCTTTATTTAGAAGTCAAATAAAAAAAGGTGGACCAATTACCGTAACAGATAAAAATGTAACTAGATATTTTATGACAATGGAAGAAGCAGCTCAGCTTGTTATCCAATCTATTTCTTTAGCAGAAGGTGGAGAAGTATTTATATTAGATATGGGTAGCCCAGTTAAAATTTATAAATTAGCAAAACAAATGATTTTATTAAGTGGATTAAGTATTAAAGATGATAATAATTCTAATGGTGATATTGAAATAAAGATTACAGGGATGAGACCTGGAGAAAAGCTTTATGAAGAACTTTTAATAGATGCCAGTAGCGAAAAAACAAAACATAATTTAATTTTTAAGGCGTTAGAAAACTATATTGATCTAGAAATTTTATTGCCAAAACTTCAAATTCTTTATAACTTAATAGATAAAAATAATGAGGATAAAGCACTTGAGCAATTATCTACACTTGTTCCTGAATGGGATAGAAAGTAATAAAAAATCATTGTATCAATTTAAGTAATGAATAAACACCTAAAAATGGATCAGTTGCTGTTTTAATTACTTGACTTCCAATATTCAATTTATTTTCATTAACGATGATCATGTCTCCTCTCTTTAAGAATGGATTATTTCTTGAACCTTTTTTTGCTCTATTTGAAAATGAAATAGCTTTTTTTTGAGTCGTACCATTATTTTCATATCTTATTAAGAAAATATTACCACTTAATGGAAGTCTGCCCCCTGCAAGAGCAATTGCATCATTTAAAGCACTTCTTTTGGTAATAACTTTTTCTCCTGGCTGCCTAACTGAACCACTTACAAAAACCGACATGAATTTAGGATTTAGATTACTTTGATATGCTGCTCTCATTTGCTCATTTAATTTATTTTTGCTCTTTTTAATTAAAATTCTATCTCCATCAAGAATTCTAATATTTTGATTCATTTCATTTTTAAATAAAGCATCTATTAAATTTAATTTTGTTTGCTTAAAGCCTCCTCCATTAGAAATACTTAATTTCCTAATAACTTTAATATTAGATAAATCTGAATAAGTAGTAATTCCTCCTGATTTTTTAATAGCATCAAAAATAGTTGGGAAATATGAATTTTTACTTACATAACTACTTTTAGTTTCTTCTGATTTATAAGAAAATAATTCATCAGAATAATCATATTCTTCTAATGAATTAGTATTGCTTTTAATATTATTTTTATCATTATTAGAATTTCCAATATATTCAAAGTTATAACTTCCAGCTATAGTATGAAAACCCGGATTCTCTATTTCACCTTGAATAATAAATCTTATAGGTCTGTAATTGATTATATTTATTCTTGTTTTAGGTGAATTAACATATGCTTCGAACTTTTCATCAAGTATTGATGACAACTCATCGACCGTTAGTCCTTTTACAAAGATTCTATTTAAATAAGGAACATTAATGGTTCCAGATCCGTCTATTAAATAATTACCATTTAATTCCTTTATGCTTGGATGTATACTTATATCCAAGTAATCTCCACTTGATAATATATAATCCTCATATTTTTTAGATTCTAAATATTTACTATCAAGAATTTTTTGGCTTCCATCATTTGCAAAAGTTTTATAATCTAATGTCAAAATTGGCAAGAAACACAATATTATCTTTAAGAAAAATAAGTAAAATTTATTATTATTAATTTTTTTAAAATTCATTTTGAAAGAAAAAGATAATGAACTTCATTTATTGAATATAATTTTATTAAATTATATAATTGATTTGCAGTATCTTTGTTAGAAAAGCCCACTTGCGCTAAGAAAATTATATTTTGATTTGATGAGTAATTTTTATCATCTAGATTAATTTCAAATTTATTTGATTTATATTTTTTTATAGTATTAATAATCATTTTTAGATTATTAGGTTCTATTTGATTTGAATTTATTATAGATATATTATTATTTTTCTTGGAATTGAAATTATCTAATATATAAAAAATAGTTTCTTCCCAATATTTATTATTAAATTCTATCTCATAAAATTTTTCATCTTTAAAAAGATTTATTAAATAGTTTTTTGAATATATAATTTTTGATCTAGCGTCTTCCGCTAATAAATATATAATTGAAAGAATTAGTCCTAATATAATAAAGGCAAAAGTAATTAATTTTCTTCTAGGAGCTACTGGATCATCTAATAGAGTTGGAGAAGTAATTAATTTCCAGGCTTTGGTTGACTCTGACTTTTCTATAAAAGTAATATTCTTTAATTTCTCTAGATCTTTTAAAAGAAAACTATCAAGTTGAGCTTGAACCATTAATTGATTAAAATCTATAAGAACTTGCTTTGGCCTTTTAGCGGCTTCTAATGAAGCTTGAATTCTTGATTTTTCTGTTAATAATTTATTAATAGCTACCTCATAAACTTCATTTGCCAAAATTCTTTTTTGGTTTAATAGAGATTTACTATCATCATCAGCTCCTTTAAAAAATCTTTTTCTTGCAAGAATTTTTTTATTAATAAATTCAAGTTCATTCATGATTTTATTTTCATAAATTTGGGGAACGCTATTTAATTGATAAAATAGAGAATCAACATCCATTTGCTTAGCATCTTTTAATCTTTCTATTTGCTTGTCTATATCTCTTATTTCAGTTATTGCTTTAATTCGAATAGCTTGATGTGAAAATTGGGGTATTCCTCCGTTAGGCATTTCTAAATCATTTTCTAGTGCAAAGTTATTTAATTTAGATAATGAATTATCTCTTCTTTTCCTATAAAGTTTAACCTGATTAATTATATTAAGATATTTCTCATCTAAACTTTTTTTCTTATCAATATCTGAGTATTTTTGATAATAATTGGAAATTTTTTTTAGTAGAGGCAAAATCAAATCTTTATTTGTATCTTTATATGTAATAGTTAAGACTCTACTCATCTCCTCTAAATTTACTTCAAGATTGTTGACCCAATCCCTATATTTTATATTAAATTTTGGATTTAATTGATTATAGTAATTATATATTGGCTTTAATACAGAGGGGCTCTTAAGAATCAAGATTTGTGTGTTAATGTCGGTATCTATATTGCCAGAAAAATTTGAGAATAAATTTGAAAAATTAGAGCTCATCCCTTGATTATCTTTTTCCTGTTCTACAACTATTTGAAACTCACCCTGCCAGACTCTGTCTAATGAAAGTGCATATAAACTTCCTATTAAACCTGAAGAAATTAAAGAAATTGTTAAAAACTTACTCTTTCTTTTTATGAAATTAATAATTTCATTTATATCCAAATAATTTTCTGATTCTTCATTATTACTAATAATGTTTTCCATTTATTTAATTGTTCTTAACTTATCAATTTTTATCATTATTAAATTCTATACTACTATGGATAAAATTCTAAAAAATATAAATAATGGATATACATAATTTAAAAATACTTGTTACCGGTTCGGCTGGCTTTATAGGTTATTCTTTGGTTGAGAAATTAATAAAAGAAAATATTTCTGTACAGGGAATTGATAACCTAAATAATTATTATGATGTTGAATTAAAGTATGCAAGATTAGAAAAATTAAATGAATTAAATTTAAATTATCAAGGATCATGGAAATTTCATAAACTATCTTTAAATGATTATGAAAAACTTGATGATTTATTTTCTAATTTTAAACCTAACGTTGTTGTTAATTTAGCTGCTCAGGCAGGTGTTAGATTCTCGATAAAGAGTCCAGCTTCTTATATTGAATCTAATATTGTCGGTTTTTTTAATATTCTTGAACTTTCTAGGAAGCATAGTATTGGAAATTTAATTTATGCTTCAAGTAGTTCAGTTTATGGATCTTTGGAAGAAGAGAAATTTAGTGAAAATTTAATAAATAATAAACCAATAAGTTTATATGCTGCATCAAAAGCATCAAATGAACTAATGGCTTATTCATATAGCAGTTTATACAAAATACCATCAACAGGTTTAAGATTTTTTACAGTTTATGGTCCTTGGGGCAGACCTGATATGGCACCTATGATTTTTGCAAACTCTATATTGTCTAAACAAAAAATCAATGTTTTTAATAATGGATTGATGGAAAGAGATTTTACTTATATAGATGATGTTGTTGAAGTTATTTATAGATGTTGTTTTAAGCCTGCCATTAATAATTATAAATTTGATAAAAATTTTAAATCAAATGATAAAGATACTCCACATTTAATTTTTAATGTTGGAAATAGTCAGCCAATAAAATTACTTGATTTTATAAATTTACTAGAAGATGTTTTTGGTATTAAGGCTAATTTAGAATTTAAACCTCTTCAAAAGGGAGATGTAATTAGAACTTCTTCTGATACTGAAATGATAACAAAATGGATTAACTATAAGCCTAAAACTAATATTAAAACTGGGATAATTAATTTTGCAAAATGGTATTTGGAATTTTATAGAAAATAAATTTTATATTAATAATAATTCCTTGCGGTTTTAAATTTTTTGATACTTTTCTACTCTTAAATAATCCAAACCAAATTTTATTTAATGATCAATTGTTTAATATTTAAATAATTCAAAATAAAAAAATTTAGAAATTATCTAAAAATTTGAAAAATCAATAATAATTAAAATTTTTTTATAGAGTAAAATAATAAATTAAAATTTCTAAAAATGATCTTTCTATTACTCAATTTTTACATAAGACTTTGAACTGTTTGTTCATCTCCCTTGTTATAATTATTTTTTAAATCTATTAAAAACCATATTTTCTATTGGTAAGATATGAAACTGGAACAAATAAACTTTTAAAGAAATGATAAATTTTAAATTCTAATAATTGGTTATTAGCAGAAATCATATATTTAATTATAAAAAAATATATTTAAAGCGATCTTTTTAAGTACTTTTAAATCCATATGAAAAACTTGAAGATATTAATAAATTAGAATTGATAAATATTTGAGAAATTTTGCTTATACTTTCCTTTAAATTTTAATCATATATAATCTCCTTCTTTATTCTTAGAAAATGTATTTAAAAATTAAATAATTATCATTATCTAACTTAGGCTAATTAGATTTAAAATTAAAAAAATTAAATTCATTAAAGTTTGAATATATTTCCATTCTAGAAATTTACTTTTTCATTCTCACTGCCATCTCCTATAAGCCATAATTTAAGACCTGCATCTTTAACTTTATTTGTATCTACAATAGATCTAGAATCAAAAACCCATCCAGGTCTAACCATTTTTGATGCAACTGAATTCCATTTTATATTTTTGTATCCCTCCCATTCAGTGAGTATTAAAACTGCATGTGCATCGTAAAATATATCAAGGTCTTTAGCAAATTCCCATTGTCCTATTTTTTTATATATAGAGTTCTTTTGTTCTTTACTTGATTTAGATATTGGATTAATTTGAAGATTTTCTGATATTTGATTTTCATTAACTTTAGGATCATGAATCACTAGATATGCACCTTCATCAATAAGATCTTTGCAGATTTTAATAGCAGATGATTCTCTTGTATCGTTAGTATTTGCTTTAAAAGCAAATCCTAAAATGATGATTTTTTTTTCTGAAATTGTTCCATAAAGTTTATTTACAACAATTTCAGTAATTCTTCTTTGATGCCAACTATTAATATTTACAACCCCTTCCCAAAAATTTGCCACTTCATATAGGTCAAAATATTCGGCTAAATAGACGAGATTTAAAATATCTTTTTTAAAACAACTTCCGCCAAATCCTGGACCAGAGTCCAGAAATTTAGATCCAATTCTACTATCTTTACCAATAGCTCTTGAAACTTCTCTAATATCTGCACCAGTCACTTCACAAATTGCACTTATTGAATTTATTGAACTAATGCGTTGAGCTAAAAAAGCATTTGATGTGAGTTTTGCTAATTCACTACTCCAAATATTTGTAAAAAGAATCTTATCTTCAGGGACCCAATTATTATATATTTTACGTAAAGCGAGCATAGCTTCTTTATCTTCTCCTCCAATTAAAACTCTATCAGGATACTCTAAATCTTTTATAGCTGTTCCTTCTGCAAGGAATTCGGGATTTGATAATACGCTAAAACTTTTTTCTTTAATATTGGAACTTTTCTCAACTGAATTTAGTATGCTTTGAATTACCTCAGCAGTTCTAACTGGTAATGTGCTTTTTTCTACGACTATCGTATATCCTCTAGCATATTTAGCGACTTGTCTAGCACTAGCTTCAACCCACTTAAGATCACTAGATTTACCTGCTCCAACCCCTTTCGTTTTAGTTGGTGTATTAACTGAAATAAAAATCATATCTGCATCTGATATCTTTTCACTTATATTGGTTGAGAAAAAGAGATTTTTCCCTCTAGATTCTTTAATTATATTTTTAAGACCAGGTTCATAGACTGGAAGATTATTTAAATTTTTATCATTCCATCTATTAATTCTATCTTCATTAATATCAACAATATTTACATTAATATCTGGACATTTATTCGCAATTATTGCCATAGTAGGTCCACCTACATAGCCAGCACCTATGCAGCATATATTTTTTATCTCATATATCATTGATATTTTAAAAATTCCTAATTTATTATATTATTAATGAGCATAAATCAATAGAAATTTTTTATTATTAATTTAAATATAAAATTATATATTGTCTTCATTTAAGGAATGGCTTTTAACAAAAGAGTTCTAGGTAAATAAAATTTTACCAGTGTATCTTAGATGGAATAATTATCATTTTTAGAAAAATTTTAAGTCTTTTTTTTGATCTTTTATATATCTTCTAATCTAATTGAATTTTCTAGTAATTCCTTTTTGTAATGATTAATAGTTAATTGAATTCCTTTTTTAAGTTTAGTTTTTGCCTTCCATCCCAATTTAGACGCCTTTGAAACATCTAGTAATTTTCTTGGAGTCCCATCTGGTTTAGATACATCCCATATTATTTTTCCTTGATATTTGATTTCAGAAGAAATTAAATTTGCTAAATCTTTAATGCTTATATCTGTTCCTGTTCCAATATTAATTATAGTTTCTGATTTAAAATTTTGATTAAAAATAAAATTATTTTTATGTGATAAATTTTCGAGAAAGAAAATTGATGCATCTGCTAGATCTTCAACATAAAGAAATTCACGCTTGGGTTTCCCTGATCCCCAACAAATCACCTCTGAATCATTATTAATTTTTGCTTTATAAAATTTATTAATTAAAGATGGTAAAACATGACTATTAAAAGAGTGATAATTATCTCCAGGGCCATAAAGATTTGTAGGCATTAAACTAATTGCATCAAATCCATATTGATCTTTTAAAGCGGAACATAATTTAATACCTGCAATTTTTGCTATCGCATAAGGCTCATTTGTTTTTTCAAGTGAACCGTTCAATAAATATTCTTCCTTTAAAGGTTGAGATGCAAATTTAGGATAAATGCAACTACTTCCAAGGAATAAAAATCTTTTTGTTTTATTCTTCCATGCATTCTCAATTATATTAGTTTGAATTTTAAGATTTTCTAAAATAAAATCTGCAGGATATTTATTATTTGCTGCTATACCTCCAACTTTGGCAGCCGCTAATATAACAATATTAGGTTGGTTTGCCCGGAACCATTTACCTACTGCTTGATTGTCAGTTAAATCTAAATCTGCTCTTGAAGCAATTAATAAATTATTATAGCCATTTTTCTCAAGTGATCTTTTAATTGCGCTTCCTACCATGCCTTTATGACCAGCTATAAAAATAGAATCACTCTTATCTATTAAATTCATCTTACAAATTCAATATTAAATACTTGGAGGAACATCTCTATTTGAATTAACTACAAATCCTTTATTTATCATTAATATTTCTTTTTTGGCAATTAAAAGATCCTCCTTGATCATTTCATCCACTAATTCTTCTAAGGATGTTTTAGCTTTCCAATTTAAATTCTTCAATGCTTTTTGAGGATCGCCTATAAGAGTTTCAACTTCACAGGGTCGAAAATATCTTGGATCAATTCTAATTACAACTTCTCCAGTATCTGCTCTTATTCCAACTTCATTAATACCCTCACCATCCCAAATTATTCCTGAATTATTATTATTTTTAGCCCAACCTAAAGATATAGAAGATAATTCTATAAATTTCCTAACAGATTCTTGTCTTCCTGTTGCAATTACATAATCAGATGGATGTTTTTGCTGGAGCATTTGCCATTGCATTTCTACATAGTCTCTTGCGTGGCCCCAATCTCTTTTAGCATTAATATTACCAAGATATAGGCAAGACTCGATTCCCGCATCAATTCTTGCTAGTCCTCTTGTAATTTTCCTTGTAACGAATGTTTCACCTCTTCTAGGACTTTCATGGTTAAATAAAATCCCATTGCATGCAAAAATTCCATAAGCTTCTCTATAATTTACTGTTATCCAATATGCATATAATTTAGCGACGGCATAAGGACTTCTTGGATAAAAAGGTGTATTTTCATTTTGAGGTATCTCCTTAACTTTTCCAAATAACTCACTTGTGCTAGCTTGATAAAACTTGGTTTTTTTTGATAAACCTAAACTTCTAATACATTCAAGTATTCTTAATGTTCCTAATGCGTCGCTATTTGCAGTATATTCTGGACTTTCAAAGCTAACCGCAACGTGACTTTGTGCACCAAGATTATATATTTCATCAGGCCTGATTTTCTGCAGAAGATTAATAATATTTGTACTATCAGTTAGATCACCATAATGAAGAATAAATTTCGGTTCATTTTCATGAGGATCTTGATATAAGTGATCAATTCTTCCAGTGTTAAAACTACTAGATCTTCTTTTAATACCATGTACTTCATAACCTTTACTTAATAAAAATTCAGAGAGGTAGCTACCATCTTGACCCGTGATACCAGTTATTACTGCTTTTTTGGAATCCATTATAAGATTTATAATATAAATTTAAAATAATCTTTTAATTTATTTATCCATGATATTAAATTAATCTGAGTTATATATTTCATAATCTTTATAGTTTAAAATGAAGTTTTAAAAAAGTAAACATGGTAAGAATATTAGTTACTGGGGGGGCAGGGTTTGTAGGAAGTCATACATGTCTAAGACTATTGGAGGCAGGGAATGAAATAATAAGTATGGATTCTTATATAAATAGTTCTAAATATGTTTATAAAGCAATTAACAAGATTTGTAAATTAAAAGGAATAAATCAAGATTTAATTAAGATATTCGATTGCGATGTACGCGATGAAATATCTGTTGGAAATATTTTTCAAAAATTATCAGGACATAATAAAGAGATACATGCAGTAATTCATTTTGCGGGACTAAAGTCAGTAAAAGAATCTAGGAATGATCCCAATAAATACTGGGAAGTTAATGTGGGTGGGACATTAAATTTGCTTAAAGTAATGAAAAAATTTGATTGTAGGAAAATAGTATTTAGTAGTAGCGCAACAATATATGGATATCCCGAAAAGTTACCCATAGTTGAAGATTCTCAAATAAAACCTATTAATCCCTATGGCAAAACAAAAGCTGCAGTTGAACAACTTTTGTTTGATATTTATAATTCAGATCCCAATAGGTGGAGCATTATAAATTTAAGGTACTTTAATCCAGTAGGTTCGCATTATAGTGGTTTAATTGGAGAAAATCCCAAAGGCATCCCAAATAATCTCTTTCCTTATATTTGCCAAGTTGCTAGTGGAAAAATGGAGAATTTGAAAATATATGGAAGTGATTGGCCAACAAAAGATGGAACTTGTATACGTGATTATATTCATATTGAGGATTTAGCAGAGGGGCATAAAAAAGCACTAGAATTAGTTATTAAAGAAAAAAAAGGAATTTATAGATGCATAAATCTAGGATGTGGTTATGGAACAAGTGTTCTTGAAATGATTAAAACATTTGAAAAAGCAAATAATTGTAAAATTAAAAAAGTTTTTGAGACAAGAAGAGAAGGAGATGTAGCTAAAACCTTCGCAGATATTAGTCTTGCAAAAAAAATTTTAGGGTGGGCTCCAAAAAAATCTTTATATGATGCATGCAAAGATGGTTGGAGATGGGCAGAGATCAATCCTGATGGATACTAGTTTTTAATTTATAAAAGTCACTTTAAAAAATTAAGAAAAAAATAAGCTTTTGTAAGTCACTAAATCTGTCTTTATAGTTCTGATCTACCATAAATATCTTTAAATCTCACAATATCATCTTCTCCTACATATGATCCACTTTGGACTTCTATCAGAGTAAGGTCTATTGCCCCAGGATTAGAGAGTCTATGTTTTGAACCAAGAGGAATATAAATACTTTGATTTTCATATAAGACTAATACCTTTTCATCTACTTCTACTTTTGCAGTACCACTAACAACAACCCAATGCTCTGATCTATGATGATGCATTTGAAGGGATAATTTTTCTCCTGGTTTTACTTTTATTAACTTTACTTTCCATCTGATATCTTCAACAACAGAAAGGTAATGTCCCCAAGGTCTATAAACCTTCGAATGAGTTTCTCCTTCTGGAATTTTATTTTTTTTAAGAAAATTTACTAAACCTTTTATCTTTTGAGATGATTTTTTGTTCGAAACTAATATTGAATCTCTAGTTTCTACAATTACTAAATCATTTATATCAATTCCTACGACCAATCTGTCCTCACTTCTCACATAAGAATTTTGTGTGTTCTCTAGCAGAACATTTCCTTCTATATGATTACCGTCATGATCTTTTATTGAATTATTCCATATAACTTCCCAACTTCCTACATCACTCCAACCTACATCAAGAGGAATTACTATTCCCTTTGCGGTTTTCTCCATTACAGCAATATCAATTGATATATCATCACATTTTTTAAAAGAAGTTTTATCTAATCTCTGAAAATCTAGGTCTAAAATACTTTTATTCAAGGCATTTTTGCAGCATAATAAAATTTCTGGAGAAAATTTTTTTATCTCTTTAATTATTTCCTTGGCTTTAAACATGAACATTCCACTATTCCAAGTGCACTTATTATCTTTTATTAATTCTTGGGCTGTTTCCTTGTTGGGCTTTTCTATAAAACTTTCAATATCAAAACCTTCTATATCATTTCCAAATGGTCTTCTAGTTTTTATATATCCGTAACCAATTTCCGGTGATGTTGGTACAACACCAAATGTGACTAATTTATTATTTTCAGAAAATTTTACGCCCTTACCAATAACAGTTAAAAATTTTTCCACATCATTTATTTCATGGTCTGAAGATAGAACTAATAAATTAGGATTCTCTTCAATTTCAAAAGACTTTAAAGCGCCACAGGTAATAGCAGGAGCTGTATTTTTCCCAAATGGTTCTAGTAATATGATGAAGTCATTAATATTTAATTCACGCATTTGTTCAGCGACAATAAATCTATTTTGCTCATTACATACTATTATTGGGCTTTTAAGATTTTTTAAAGGTAGTATTCTTTGAATTGTTTTCTGTAATAAGCTTAAACTATCTTCTTTTTTTATTTTTAAAAATTGCTTTGGATAACTTTCCCTCGATAAGGGCCAAAGTCTAGTTCCAGATCCTCCACATAAAATTAAAGGTACAATAGAACTTCTAGACATGATTATTAATTACTGAGTAATATCTTTAATTTTATCTTAAAATTAAAGATGAATATTAAATTACTTTTTCAATATATTTTTTATTGTTTGATGATTTATGAACTCACATAAAAAGGTTAGTTAAAATTTTTTTTATAATAAATATTTAATCAATTAATCTTTATCTTATAAGGATATTTAAGATTTTGCTAGAAAGCTATTAATTACAAAAACTCTATTGATTTAAGTGCTAATTTTGCAGAAATATTTCTATATTGAATTTATACATCTTCATCATACTTTTTCCTTTACGTATATAATTTTATATACTATTTGAAATTATTTTTTAGCTGCCAACTAAAAGTTAATAGAATCTTTCTTTATTATTTCCCTAAAGCTTTTTGATTTTAATAATAATTCCTCATATTTCCCAAATGCTGTAACTTCACCATTCTTAAATTCATAAATACAGTCACATTCTTTAATTGTTGAAATTCTATGTGCAATAAAAATGAATGTAAAATCTCTATTCAAATTACTTATAGCTTTTATTAAATTAGATTCTGTTTTATTATCTAAAGCACTAGTAGCTTCATCCATTACTATTATTTTTGTATTTTTGTAAAATGCTCTTGCAATAGCTATTCTCTGTCTTTGTCCACCTGAAAGTCTAATGCCATTTTCACCTACTTTTGTATTAAGTTTTTTGGGAAGGCTATTTATTAATTCATATATTTGAGCAGCTTTTATTGATTCCCAAACTTTATTTTCATCTATTTCATTTTCATTTAAACCATAAGCTATGTTTGATAATACGTTACTATTTAATAAATTTATTGATTGAGGTACATAAGAGCAGAAAGATTGCCAATCTTGAATCTCGGATAATTTAAGGGGCTTATTATCAATGAGTAATTTCCCCGATGATGGACTTAATAGGCAAAGTATTAGATTAGCAATTGTTGTTTTTCCACTGCCTGTCTTACCAATAAAAGCAATTTTTTGACCAATTGGTATTTTTATATTTATATCTTTTAGAGCAAACCTATCAGTATTTGGGTATTTGTAAGATAGATTCTCTAAGATTATATTTTTTCTTGGTAATTCCAATTTATTTTTCTTATATTTTGATATTGGCTTAATTGATAATCTTTTCTCTTCTAATTCAATTATTCTTAACGCCTCTTCTAAATCTGGTATCCCTGCTCTTAAATCTGTTAAACCTTTAAAAAGATCTTGTAATGGTGGCGTTAGCTTTAATGAGGCAACTGCAATAGTAGCCAAAAATGGAACTATCTCTAATAAGTTTGTTGGGCTATTTTTTGATAAAAGCGGAAAAAGACCAATCGCAAAAATTAGAGTTATCCCTAATGGCTCGATTAAAGCTCTTGGAAACTCAGGGTAGGTTTCCGCTTTCCATAGGAATGGAAATGCAACTTTTCCTGCTTTTTCATGTCTTTGCTGAAAGAACTTCTCTGATCCTGATAAATGAACGTCTACTATTGTTCTTATTGATTCATTCATTACTTTGTTAATCTCTGATTCTAAATTTATTCTCTCTTTTGTAGCTTTTCTGATAATAGGTGTTACTAATAAAGATATTAATAGATAGCTAAATACAAGACTTATCATCAGATATAGTGCAGTAAGCTTTGCAAAAATTAAAAGCGCTATAAAAATAAAAGATACTATGAAAAGACCACTTACTATTTGCAGTATGGGCCTTATTAATTTTTCAGAAACTCTTGAGATATTAAGTAATATTTTTGAAGCTAAATCTTCGCTATTATCACTTAGAAAAAACTCATAGTTTTGTGTTAGAACATTTTTTTGTGCTATTTGCGATAAGTCTAGAAAAACAGAAGCTCTTAATCTTTCCTGCTTGGCTCTAAGTAGTAATCTAGAAAATGAGGCTATCCAATTTAAAGCTACATAAGCTGAAATAAGCAATAAAGCTTTTGTTAATGGATCAGTGGTTATGAGATCTGAAAAAGGTATTGGAGGTTTATTTTCTTGACCAACAACTGCACTAAATACTCTTGAAACTAAAGCTAAAACAAATAGATCAATTAATCCAGTAATTATTGCAATTGGCAATAGAGTCAATAAGGATTTTCTTCTTTTCGAAGAAAGTTTTTTTAGAAGCCTATTTACTAATCTAAATGTTTTACTATGCATATTTATATGCAATCATAATTCTTAGATATTTTATTCTTTGATGTCCAGTTTGAATATTGTTTCCAAATGTTTTTAATTATAAATTTTAGTAAGCACCTCTATCTAAAGGAAATAATATAACTCCAAATGTTCTTATTAAGATTTTCAAATCCATAAGTAAATTGTAATTCTCTACATAATTTATATCTAATAAGACTCTTCTTTTATAAGTAAGATTATTTCGACCACTTACTTGCCATAGACCTGTTATTCCTGGTTTTATTGATAAAACCTTTTTTAAATTTTTTCTATATTTTTTTTTCTCCTCTTTTACTATTGGTCTAGGTCCAACAATGCTCATCTCTCCCCTTAAAACATTAATAAATTGCGGCAATTCGTCTAAGCTTGTTTTTCTTAATAATTTTCCAATAGGAGTTATTCTGGGGTCATTTTTTATCTTATGAGTTTTTTTGAACTCTTTTTTAATTAATGAATCTTTGATCAGCAGTTCTTTAAGGATATCTGTTGCTTCAGGATGCATAGTTCTAAACTTTATGCATTTAAATGGAATATTATTTTTCCCAACCCTTTTTTGTAGAAAAAAAATAGGTCCCTTCGAACTTAATTTTATAAGCAATGAAATTATAAGAAATAATGGTAGAAAAGCAATTAGAAATAAAAGAGAAAATAATAAATCAAAAAGATTTTTAATGAATTTATAAAATTTAAAAGTACTATTTATTGAATTTTTTGTCATAAAATTTTATTTTTATTTCATCTATTTTTTATTAACTATAGTTTTTTTTTGAATTTTCCCAAGCCTTGTTAATTATTAAATCAAATTTATTCATAAAGTTTTCAATACTAAAGTTCTGGG
>CEUK01022828.1_pt1 | contig 34274 bp, 35 predicted proteins | sample 356451 | NCBI WGS metagenome assembly CEUK01 (sample SAMEA2622843, study PRJEB7988) | marine metagenome | isolation source: saline water (ENVO:00002010), including
ATTCAAAAGGTATGAATGCATTTGTTGATGTAAGAGATGTTTCAAAAGCAATGGTTGAATTAATGAAAAGTTCTGTAACATCTGAACGTTTTTTAATAATAGGTGAAAACTTAACTTTTCAAGATTTGTTTAATGAAATTGCAATTTCTCTTGGTAAACGTATTCCCTTTATTGAGGTTAAAAGTTGGATGGCGAGCTTAATATGGAGAATAGAGGCATTACGATCTTTTTTGTTTGGTTCTGATCCTCTGGTTACCAAAGAATCATCCAAAAGTGCTTTGAGTATAGTAAAATATTCAAATAATAAGATTAAAGCTCAGTTGAATTTTAAAACTACTCCTATAAAGCAGTCGATTGCCCATACAAGTAAAATCTTTTTACAAGATTATTCTGAATGATTTTTTTCTAATTTTTCAATAAGTTCAGCTTCTACTTTTTGATAAAGAATTTTATGTTCTTCAGGTCTAAGAGAATAGTAGCTAATTGTAGAATCAAATTTTGAACGTTCAATTTTATATTTTACGAGAATACTATTGTAATGTTGGTGCCGGACAAGATTGTTCCTGTTGTTGCTAATTACACCTTGTTTTGATGCTGAATCAAAGATATGAAAATCACAAAGCATTGGAATTAATTTGTCTTGAGGTATAATATAAGTATTGGTTTCTTTTTTTGAACAAGAAAGAACAATTGATATAAAAATACAGCTTATTGTTATTTTTTTTTTCATTTCAAATGATGGGTCAAATATAATAATTGAGTTTATTGAAGAGTAGAAAATGATGTTTAATTTGATAACTAAAATTTTAATACTAATTTAGAGTGCGGCGAAACTTAAAATGCATTAGTAACGTATAAATTCTATGTTTTTTAAGTTTCAAGAAAATAACTTTGGTATGGCTTTTGTTCAGTAAAAACATATACCAACTTAAAAATTATAAAAATGGAAAGAATAGTATTAATTACCTTGTTGTTTATTGGAGGTGTCTCTTTGAACTCAAATGCACAATGCGTAAAAGGGAATTGTTTCAACGGGAATGGCACATGGAAATTTGCTAATGGCGATAAGTATGAAGGTCAGTGGGTAGATTCTCAAATGCACGGATATGGTAAATACGAATTTTCAAATGGTGACCGATATAATGGAGATTTTCACGATAATAAAAGAGACGGTACAGGAACATATGTGTGGAAAGATAAAGGTATTTATAAAGGTCAGTGGAAGGAAGATAAAAGAGAAGGTTCTGGTACCTTCAAATGGAAAAATAGTGCAACTTATATTGGTTTTTGGAAAGATGATCAAATAATTGATATGGATGTTAATACTGTTACCGATACTCAGAAAAGACCAACATTCGGTAATTAGTAGAAATAATTTGTAAAATAAACATCGAAAAGGCCTCAGAAAATTCTGAGGCTTTTTTTTGGGGAATTAAGCATAAAAAAAGGCTAATCTTTATAATTGGCCTTTTTTTATGAGTGCTTTATTCTTTTATCTCTCTGATTTAGCAGTTTTATTTAGAACACTTAGCCAATATATGAAAAGTAAGAACATTACGATTAAGAAAAAGTAATTTGCAGCCCAACCAATCATTGGCAAAACTTCAAAAGTGCTGTAAAAAAGCTTGTGTAAAAATTCAATAATACCGTTGATACTCATTCTGAACAATTTCTACAAATATAATGGTAATAATATTATTAAGCGAATTTGAAACAGATATTTAATATCTGATAAGAATATTGCTACTTTTGAAATATGTTGATTTCTAAAGCAAGAAGTACAAATCCGATTTCATCAATTTTCCTGGTTTTTATTTTTTGGTCTCTTAATCTATTCCTTAGTTTTCGAGAAGTGTTCTTCGACTTTTCAATTTGGACTGATTTTATATTAATTAAACTTATAACTGCTCATTTATCGATTTTAGGTATATCTGTTTTATTGAATAGGACACTTCAAAAAAATAAGTTAGTTGGTATTGGTGATGCTTTATCGGGTATTTTATTCTTAGTATTTATTTTAGGGTTAAATGATGTGCATAAATATTATAAAGAATTTGTTGGCCTTTTTTTAATCACATTGGGAAACAGTCAATTAATGGGACTCTATAATTCACAAAAGAACTACTTAAAAGAATTTGAAATTGGTATTTTATTTGGTTTGTCAGTTGTGATTTATCCAAATTTGTTTTTGTTGTTAAGCATTATCTTTATTGGTATTAGTCTTCTTGTTCCCTTTTCATGGAGAGATTTTATTGTTCCATTATTAGGGTGTTTATGGACGCTTTTTGTAAAACACGCTTTGTTTTTTATTTTGGGAATTGGGGATTTTGACATAAATTTTGAATTTTATTTTTCTGTGCCAAAACTAAAAATTGATTTTGATTTAGATTATATTTTATTTTTCCTGCTTGCTTTATTTGAGTTATTTCTTTTTTTAAGAATTTTTACGATTTTGGAGAAAAGAAGTATAAAAGATAGGGCTTTCTACTGGTTATGGTTATGGACATTTATTTTTTTGTTGCTATCATTATTGTTTTTCCAAAAATCCCTTGATAAGTTTTTTTTTATTGCATTTTTGGGTTTGCCTTGTTCCGTTTTTAGTGTTGAATATTTTCTCAAAAAGGGAAATTTAAGAGGGTATTGGAAAAAAGAATTCTTAATTTATTTGATTATAATTATTCAATTTTCGTTAAGAATCTACTGAATTTACTTCTGATAAAACAAAATATCTTGGATCATCGATGTTGTCTTCAATAACTTCTGTTAGAACAGGGTTGGCTTTCAACAGTATATCTTTACAATCTTTACTTAAATGAGTGAGCTTGATCGATTTTCCTGCTTTTTGATATTTTGTGATTAATACTTCAAGAGCCTCAATCCCTGAATGATCGGATACTTTTGATTCAATAAAATCAATTTCTATGCTTTCAGGGTCATTGTGAACATCAAATTTCTCATTAAAGGCCGTTATGGAACCAAAAAATAAAGGCCCCCAAATTTCATAAACTTTTGTTCCGTCTTCTTTGAATGATTTTCTTGCTCGAATTCTTTTTGCATTTTCCCAGGCAAACATTAGTGCAGAAACAATTATGCCGCTAATTACCGCTACTGCTAAGTCCTCAAGAACAGTAATAGTGGTAACCAACACAATAACAAAAGCATCAGTTTTCGGAACAGTAACTAAAGTTTTAAAACTTTTCCAGGCAAAAGTTCCAATGACAACCATAAACATTACTCCTACGAGTGCGGCAATAGGAATGATTTCAATTAACTCTGAAAGCCAAAGTATAAATGTTAATAAACCCAAAGCCGCAACAATACCTGAGGCGCGGCCTCTTCCTCCTGATGTAACGTTAATCATCGATTGCCCAATCATTGCACATCCACCCATTCCTCCGAAAAATCCGTTAACTATATTGGCTAATCCCTGTCCTAAACTTTCTCTGTTTCCTGATCCTTTTGTGTCTGTAATTTCATCTACCAGTTGCAAGGTCATTAATGATTCTATTAGTCCGACAGCGGCAAGAATAAAGGCATACGGCCCAATAAACGATAATGTTTCCAATGAGAATAAAGTATCAAAATAACCAGCGAATGGCACATTAAACGTCGGCAGAGCTCCTTTTAACGTTGCTGTTGGATCTTCTGACTGAAGGAAAGAGAGCACTGTGTCGGTTTCAATTCCACCAAAGGCAACTATTGAGGTTACAACTACAATGGCAACTAAACCAGCGGGAACAGCCTTAGTTAGTTTTGGTAAAAGCCACATGATTACCATTGTTAAAGCAATTAAAAGTAGCATAGGAATCATTTCTGATGATGGAAGCCAATCGCCATTTTTCGTTTGTAACATCCCAAATTGAGCGTAGCAAATTACAATTGCCAATCCATTCACAAATCCCATCATTACAGGATGAGGTATAAGTCGAACTAGTTTGCCAAGTTTAACTGCTCCGAATATAATTTGAATTATTCCCATCAGAATTAATGTGGCAAAAAGATATTGTAAACCTGAATTTTCCATTCCTTCCGGAGCATGATTGGGAGCTTCAGCTATCAGATCAACCATTACAACAGCCAATGCCCCCGTAGCTCCTGAAATCATTCCTGGTCTTCCTCCAAAAATTGCAGTGATTAATCCCACCATAAAAGCGCCGTAAAGCCCCACCATTGGATCTATTTTTGCAATGAAAGCAAAGGCGATTGCCTCTGGAACTAAAGCAAGAGCTACAGTGATTCCTGATAATGCATCATCTTTTAAATTTCCTTTAGATCTTTTAATCCACTGAACCATATATCTGATTTGAAGCCGTCAAAGTTACGGTTTTAGATTTCGGTATCAAATTTTAGTAATGATTTAGCCAGCCCAACCATCTCGATCAAGGCTTCGAAATTGAATTGCTTCAGCAATGTGTTTCGCTTCGATATTGTCTAATCCATCTAAGTCAGCAATAGTTCTTGATACTTTTAAAATGCGATTATAAGCTCTTGCTGATAAGTTAAGTTTGTTCATTGCGTTTTTGAGTAAGGACTTACAATTATCACTCAAAAAACACGCATTTTGAAGCTGAGAAGAACTCATTTGAGCATTAGCATGTGTTTTTTTTGAGTCCCTGTATCTATTGGTTTGTATTTCTCGAGCTTTGATTACGCGCTTTCGAATTGAAGTGCTTTTTTCGCCAGGACTAGAGTTCGAAAGTTCATCAAATGAAACAGGTGTGACCTCAACATGTAAATCTATTCTATCTAGAAGAGGGCCGGAAATTTTATTAAGATATTTTTGAACTGAACCTCCGGGACAAATACACTCTTTGTCTGGATGATTATAATAACCGCACGGACAGGGATTCATACTTGCTATCAGCATTAAACTCGCTGGATAGTTTACCGAAAATTTGGCCCTTGAAATTGACACATTCCTATCCTCCATAGGTTGGCGAAGAACCTCTAAAACGGTTCTTTTAAATTCCGGTAATTCATCCAAAAATAAAACTCCGTTATGAGCCATTGAAACCTCTCCAGGTTGGGGGTTGGTGCCACCTCCAATAAGTGCAACATCTGAAATCGTATGATGAGGACTTCTAAAGGGTCTTTGTGCTACCAGGCCTTGTTCATTTCCCAATTTACCTGCTACTGAATGTATTTTGGTAGTCTCGAGGGACTCTCGAAGTGTCATAGGTGGTAAAATAGAGGGGAATCTCTTGGCAAGCATCGTTTTTCCTGCACCTGGTGGTCCGATTAATATTAAATTATGACCTCCGGCTGCTGCAATCTCCATTGCTCTTTTAATGTTTGCCTGTCCTTTTACATCTGCAAAATCAAACTCGGGATTTTCCAGACTTTCTGAAAATTGTTTTCTGGTATCGATATATACAGGATCGGCTTTTTTCGAATTATTGCAAAAATCAATTGCTTCTTTTATGGTTTTAAAACCATAAACATCTATTTCACTTACAATTGCTGCCTCTTTTGCGTTTTCTAAGGGTAAAATAATACCTTTAAAACCTAGTTTTTTAGCAAGTATAGAAATCGGAAGAGATCCTTTTATGGGTTGAATGTTACCGTCCAGTGATAATTCTCCCATTATTAAAAATTCTTTAAGTTTTTCTTTTTTAATTTGATCGGTTGCTCCAAGTATTCCCATAGCAATTGGCAAATCGTAAACAGCTCCTTCTTTTTTTAAGTCTGCTGGGGCCATGTTTACAACCGTTTTGGTTTTTGGACTATGGAAATTTGTGTTTTTTAAGGCGGTATCTATCCTGATTTTTGCTTCCTGAACGGCTTTGTCTGGTAAGCCTACCAGATAAAAGTCTTTTCCTTTTGAAACAGACACTTCAATTGTGATTAACCTTGCATCAACACCATGAACAGCTCCTCCAAATGTTTTAACTAACATAAAAATAGGTTTACTATAAATCTACTTGTTAAGTAAACTTGAACTTTGAATTATTAAAAGGGATATTTGATTAATATATGAGTATTTTTAAAATTGGTTAATATTGGCAATAATTTGTTAATTTTGAAGACTAAATTGGTTTTCCTCTTTTGGCAAGTATTTTGTAAAAGAGAAGCTAAAACAAAAATAAAGTATAATGAAAAATTTAGTATTTGGATTGATTTTGTCTGTATTCTCGGTAAGTGTTTCAGCTGGTGAAGGAAATAGTGATAATTGCTATGAAGCCTACAATAAAAAATTTGCTGAAAGAGGCGCAAATGAAGTTAAAGATGGATGGTATGAAAATGTTGTTATCACTTTTCGTCAAGGAAATCAAGCTGATTGTGTTTTAGGGAAAGTACAGGTTGAAAAAGGTTCGGTTACTCAGATGTATTTAAAAAATATTGATGGTACTTACCAGATTTTTACTAAAAAATGGAAACATGAGAATAGTAAATCCATTGTTTCTAACGGAATTTCTAAATCGAGGTTGACAATAGATAATGAAATTGTAAATGTTATATTCACAACGTCTATCAAGCCCCCCAAAAAGAAGATTGCTGTTGCTCCGAGTCCTGACGATTTGTAGAGAGGAAGTGTTTAAAAAATAAAAAAGGGCTTTTTTAAAAAAGCCCTTTTTTATGGTCGATAAATCTTTTTTGTATTTCGTAATATTCTTCAATTCTTCTGTCTCTTAAGAAAGGCCAGTTTCGTCTCACTTTTTCAGATTGATTCATACAAATTGTTGTAATTCCTGATTCTTCAATTTCATCAGCTTGATAGAGCGTTTTTCCTTGTGGGTCGCAAACAAAACTATTTCCCCAAAAATGAATTTTATTTTTTGAATTCTCAGAAATTTCAACTCCCGAACGATTTACACATATTAACGGAATCCCATTTGCTATCGCATGTGATTTTTGAATCGTTTTCCACGAATTTAATTGAGTTTTACGCTCTTCTTCACTGTCCTTAAAGTCATAACCTATCGCTGTTGGGTAAATTAAAATATCAGCACCTTTTAAAGCCATTATTCGAGCCGCCTCCGGATACCACTGATCCCAACAAATCATAACGCCCAGAGTTCCTACTGATGTTTTTATAGGTTCAAAACCAAGGTCTCCGGGAGCGAAATAAAACTTTTCATAATAGCCCGGGTCGTCGGGTATATGCATTTTTCGATAAATTCCTGCGATGGAGCCATTTTTCTCAAAAACAACTGCTGTATTATGGTACAGTCCTGCCGTCCTTTTTTCAAAAAGAGATGCTACTAATACAACATTATACTTTTTGGCCAGCATTGAATAAAATTGAGTTGCTTGTCCAGGTAATTCTTGAGCCAGATCGAATTGTTTAACATCCTCTGTTTGACAAAAATATAGTGAATCATGAAGTTCCTGAAGAACAATTAAATCGATATTTTCATTCGCTAACTTTTTTATCTTTCTTTCTGTTTTTAATTGGTTCTCGTGTCGATTATCATTGCACGTCATTTGAATTGTACCAACTATTAATTCATTTTTCATTCAAACAAAGATAAGTTTAAAACATTTTTGGACACTTGCATGGCTATACAATGAAGTGATCCGTTTTGCTTAATGATTTCTATACAGTTTATTCCAATAATTGTTCTTGTTGGAAATAACATTTGTAAAGTTGAAATTGCCTTGGAATCATTTTCGTCACCATAAATTGGTACTAATATTTTTTTATTTGTTATTAAGAAATTCACATAAGATGCAGGTAATTCTCTGTTTTTATAAAATACAGGTTTAGGCAGTTCAATGGGGATTAGATCATATTGATTTTCTTGTGCAATAATTTTTAATTCTTTTTCCATTGATTTTAATTCTATGGAATTATTTATGGAATACACTAAATTTTTTTCATCACAAAATCGCGCCAGTGTATCAATATGAGAATTCGTATCGTCACCTGAAATTGATCCATTATTCAGCCAAAGTGTTTTTTTTATTCCAAGTGATTCCCGTAAAGTTTTTTCAATTTCTTTTTTGCTCAAATTTGGATTTCTGTTTTTATTTAGTAAGCATTTCGAGGTGGTTAAAATTGTTCCTTTTCCGTCAGAATCTATTGAACCACCCTCCAGAACGAAATGGTTATATTTATGTTCCAATTTAGAAATAATTCCCTTTTCCCTGAGTTGAATATTAATTGAGTTGTCTCTCGAATGATTATACTTTTCTCCCCAACCATTAAATTTAAAATCTACTAAAAAAGAACCATCTTTTGTCTCAATAGATAATCCGATATAATCTCTTGTCCATGTGTCATCATAGTTGGCAATTATGATTTTTATTTTTTTTAAAATTTCTTTGGAGAAATTTTTCTTTAGGTTATTATCTATGGAGAGTATAATTACCAATTCATGGTCGGCAATTTGTTCAACAATCTCTATATATGTTTTTTCAATTTTGTCTAAGTTTTCTTTCCAGTCTGTGTAATAGTTTGGCCATGCAATTATAATAGCACCTTGTTCTTCCCATTCTGCAAGTAAAACCTTATCCATATGAGTAAATTTAGGATTAAAAAAAGTTAAACGAGTTCGGTTTTGCCTCTAAAAAGATATCTTTAGCACATTGAGCCTTGTAAATAAACAATATATCGAGAGTGTTAAAGACCAATATTAAGTGGGGTTTGTTCAGGTATTAGCTTTTCAGTAGGTAAGGTTTTTTTAAGGACTAATGTTATTTTTTTTTGTAGCTTATTTTCTGCGATCACCATTATTTGCCTCTTCTTAATTTTTGTCCTGAAGCAACATAATAAAATAAAAATACAAGTAATAACTTTTAATTATTTAGGTTTGATTTGGTTTTTTTTGTGTTGAACTATTTACCTTGAATAATATACTTGAGATAAATCAATGTGTTGAATCTGGTTGAGCGGGAATCCTCTAATATCACTATTTAATAATCGATTGCTTTCTTCATACCATAACACAGCTATAGGGCATTCTTCCATAAGTAGTCGTTCGGCAGCTGCGTAGCTTTTATTTGCATTCTCTTCATCAATAGATCTTCTTGCTCGATCCAGCGTCCTGTCAAAGTCTTTATTTATAAATCTGGTTGTGTTTGGAAATGAAGGTATATTCAATGATTTAGGGACGGTTTTTCCGTAGAAAATATTTAAAAATCCTTCAGGGCTTGAGAAGTTAGCAATGGATTTGGAAATATACATATCCCCCTTTGCATATCGAGATTTTTCAATTTTATATCGTTCAGTGACAATATTGATTTCTATGATTATCCCAAGTTCTTTTTCCAATTGAAATCTAATTTCATCAGCTATTCCTAATGATTTGTAATCCTCTTCACTAATATCCAGTTGTAAGGGGCGTATAGTGTCTATACCGGAGGTTTTGATTAGTTTTTTTGCTGTGTCTGAATTATAAGAATAACCATTGACTCCATTTTTTCTGTAGTTTGGTATGTATGGGTGGGTAATTCCAGAATCACCTATTTTGCCTCTGGTTTCACCAAAAACTTTATCTGTAATTACTTGTTTATTTAAAGCAAAACTAATGGCCTTCCTGATGTTTTTATTTTTGAGAACATCACTATTTAAATTAAATTCAATGTAGTTGGTACATAAAAATGGTGCACTTTGCATCATGATTTCATTATCAAATTTATCTTTATGATCTCTAAAAACTCTTTTTACTGCTCGGAAAGGAAGGTTAAGTACAGTACTGGATTTTTTGTCAATAACGTTTTGGATTTGATTTTTGATGCCGATTTCAAAATCAATAAAAATGCTATCAAGGTATGGGAGTTGAGTGCCGTTTTTATCTTTTAGATAGTATTTATTATTTCTTATGAGTACTTGTTGGTCGTTATATGAATCAAATTTTAGGGGAATAAAAGGTCCTGTTCCAACATTGTTTTCAATCCCATATTTTTCAACAGCTTCCTTAGCAATAATAGAGAAGTTAATTCCCGCTAATCTTTTCAGGAAAAGTCCATTGGGTCGGTGAAGTTCAATTTCAATTGTACTCTTGTTTATAGCTCTTATTCCAGATATATCATTTGACTCTCCGTTGAAATAGTCTTCTACACCTTTTACTACACCTTTTAGTGTATTATGGTAGCCTCCGTTAACAATTTGCTTGGTACAAATATTTTTAAAGGTGTAAATCACGTCATCAACGGTTACCTTTCGGCCAACTCCATCTTTGAAGCATTTGTTGTTGTGAAAATATATGTTGTCTCTTAACTTAAAACTATAAACAAATGTAGTTGGATTAAAATCATAGGATTTAGCAAGACACGGTTCAACATCAAGGCTTTTTGAATTTAGCTTTACCAAACCTTCAAAAATTTGACTAGCTACAAGAGATGTGCTTTCATCACTTATTAAAGAAGGGTGTAAATGATGAATTCTGTTTTTAGAACAGAAATTGAAATTACCCCCAATTCTTTTGTTAGCAGAATTTTCAGAGCAGGAAACGATTGTAACATTAATTATTAAAAAAGGAATTAAATGTGATATAACCTTTTTAATTCTGTTGTTTAACACCCTAAATATTTTTAAAAGTACCCAGTTACAAATTAAAGTTTTAATCATGTAAAAAACAAAAAGGTTTTTATTTTGGCATTCGTTTTGATCTTAAAGGGTGTTTTTAATGTGTTTATATTTTTGATATTTTTCTCAATTGTATTATTATTGTACTTTTTGCGAGAAATGTAAAATAAAACTCAGGCAAGAATAGTATAGGTATGAAAAAGACTTTAGGAATACTCTCACTTTTGTTAATCCTTATAAACGTTGTCTCTGCAGGCAAAGAGATGACTCTTGAGGGAACTTATCAAGGGGAAAATCTTTATGTGCAGAATCCGTTTGCAAGTTCAGGAGTAGGTTTCTGTGTAACTAATGTTATGATTAATGGTCAGCAATCAATTGATGAAATTAACTCCAGTGCTTTTGAAATTGATTTTTCGAGTTATCAACTTATTAAAGGAGCGCCGGTAAAAGTTAAAATAGAATATAAAGATGATTGTACCCCCAGAGTTTTGAATCCAGATGTTTTAAAACCTTCGAGTACTTTTGTAATAGCCGGTATGAATATTACTCCTGATGGTTTGCTTACTTTTTCAACTACTAACGAGTCCGGCAAACTTCCATTTGTTATTGAGCAAAAGAGATGGAATAAGTGGATGAAAGTAGCTACTGTCAATGGGAAGGGACTAGTGGAAAAAAATGATTATTCAATTCAATTAAAACCACATTCTGGAAGAAATGTTTACAGAATTAAGCAAGTTGATTATACAAGAAAGCCTAGGTATTCTCAGGAAAAAAAGTTGATCCGATCATCTGTTAAGGAAGTGTTTATTGCTAATGCCAATCTTTTGAAAATAGAAGGAGTCGTAAATTTTGCAGATGAATCAGGGAATGAGGTTTCTACTTTATATGAGGTCTATAATACTACGGGTGTAATTGTACGTAAGGGTTTTGGAGCAAAAGTAAATTTATCGGATTTAAAGAGGGGAGACTATTTTGTTATGTACGATAATAAAATGGGACAGATAAAAAAAATATAAAATACTATACTAAAAAAATTATCAGGCGTTTTTTTAAGACGCCTTTTTTTGTTTAAAAAGTATATGTTTTTTGGATTACGTGTATTGATAAAAAGAAATTCGTTGTTAAAATTGTAGGTCATGTTTACAGGAATAATTGAAGGATTAGGGGAGTTAAAAGAATCGAAAAAAAAAGGAGATAATATTCATTTTACCTTCTCTTGTCCGTTTACAAATGAGTTGAAAATTGATCAAAGTTTAGCTCATAATGGAATTTGTTTGACTGTTGTAGAGATTAATGGGGGAAATTACACAGTTACAGCAATCGACGAAACTCTTCAAAAAACGAATATTGGTAAAATTAAGATTGGAGAAAAAGTGAATCTAGAGCGATGTATGAAGCTTGGAGATCGATTAGATGGTCATATTGTCCAGGGTCATGTTGATCAGGTTGGGGTTGTCAGCCAGGTTGAAGAGGGAGAAGGTAGTTGGAAGTTTTATGTAAAATATGATCCATCACTTTCCAATATAACAGTTAACAAAGGAAGTATAACCATTAATGGCACGAGTCTTACTGTTGTAGATTCTGGAAAAGACTTTTTTTCTGTTTGTATAATTCCGTACACATATAACAATACAAATTTTAAATATTTAAGGTGTGGTTCAATAGTTAATTTAGAATTTGATATCGTTGGTAAGTATCTTGCAAAATTATATCAAATGTATTAGCTTCAGAAAAATAATGAGGTGTTCAATCCGCATTGCGGGATTTGAAAAAAATACACTTATTAGTAATACTTTGCACTTATTGTAGTAACTTTATTCTTTAATTTTATTATTATGAATAGTCCTAAGGCGAAAGAATTACTTAAGAAAGTTGTTGTTGATGTAGAAGCAGAAGCTTCAATTGAATCGATTGGAGAACAGTTGTCAGAGATTAGAAAGATAGCTTTGCAGCTTAATGATCCATTGATTGTAAAAACACTTAGAATTATTAAAGAAAAGATAGAGGAGGACGAGTCACTGGATTTTGATATTGATCTCGAGATTCCTGAGGAAGATGAAGAAGAATATGAAGAGCCTGAAAATCATTTATCGCATTTACTTAATTTAATTATTGATTCAGATAATAAGTACAATCGAGAAGAGATAAAATGGTACAGATCAGCAATCTGGGAAGAAATATATTAGAAGAAATAGCAATTATAAAAAAGCCTCAATTTCGAGGCTTTTTTTATGCTTTAAAATGTAGTCAGTTGATAGTTCTTCATTCGAAAAAAATATAAAGTATCAGCTAATTTGTTGGTCGGCTTTGTATGTTTATATTTGGAGTCAAGTTAAATTTAAATTTTAAGATATGGCATTTGAATTACCACAGTTACCATACGCAACAGATGCGTTGGAACCGCACATTGACACAAGAACAATGGAGATTCATCATGGAAAACACCATGCTGGATATACAAATAATTTAAACAACGCGATTGCTGGTACTGAATTGGAAGGACAGTCAATTGAGGATATTTTGGCGAATATAGGATCTCAAGGTTCTGGCGTAAGGAATAATGGTGGTGGTTTTTATAATCACTCTTTATTTTGGGAGATAATGGCTCCAAATGCTGGTGGCAGCCCTTCAGGAGATTTGGCTGATGCAATTAATATTGCATTTGGATCATTTGAGGCATTTAAGGATGAGTTTTCTAAAGCTGCTGCAACAAGATTTGGTTCAGGTTGGGCCTGGTTGATTGTAGTTGACGGAAAACTTAAGGTAACCTCTACGTCAAATCAGGATAATCCATTGATGGATATTGCAGAGGTAAAGGGGAGGCCTATTTTAGGATTAGATGTCTGGGAGCACGCTTATTATTTAAACTATCAAAATAGAAGACCAGACTACATTAACGCGTTTTTTAATGTCGTTAACTGGGATAAGGTTGCTGAGTTGTACAACGCTGAAATATAAGCTGAATTTATTGTATTTTAAAAGGGGGGATATAATTCCTCCCTTTTTGGTTTAATAGCTTGTATATGAGATTTTCAAGATTGGAGGAGTTTCTGAATTACCTCCAAATATTTTCACCTGTTCCGGACTGCTTCCAGAAAAAGGATGAGAGATCTCGAAGTTCAAATCATTTATCATTCCATTTTCAAGTGATGTATTTATTTCTGAATTGGAAATTTCAAATCTGTAAGAGTTTTCTTCTGAATTTAACATTGCACTTTTATAGGTTCTTAAACCAGCTGAACTCGTGTAGGTAAGAAATAATTGATCAGGTAATGTGAAAGTTGAATTATCAGCCACATATATTGTAAATTCAAAATCTGTGATTAAATAATTTATGGAGTCGTTGTTGAACCATTTTTGTAGGGTCGGGAATTCAATTTTTCCATAAACTCCTGCCAGCCCTTGCACATAGTAGGCATTCTGTCCTAAAGTAGAATCTGTAAAAATACTGTTTACTTCAGCATTCGTATAATCATGGGTAAATCGAGCAAATATATTTTGTTCATTTTCAACCATATATACCAGGTCAGTATCATATTGATTATCTGTTCCGTTTGTCGTTGAGAAAGAAAGGTGCAGCGAAATTCCTGTTTTGTTTAATTTATATATAGCTCCTCCATCTATATCAGGATTTGTTAAAGGGGAGATGTAAATACCTGCAAAAAAGGATTTAAAGGCTTCGTTGGATTCATAACTGGAGTTAATGTTAGAGAATAGATAATGTGCAGCCGAACTGTCTAAATTGTATTTATAAATACCTGAATCAGAAATATTAAGTGTGATAGAACCTAGTTTTTCTCCAACGGTAATGGTGTCGAAATTATAATAAGTTGAATTTTCATCAATGGGTTCGTTAATTTTAAATATTTCAAATTCTTGATTAATATTTTTTCCATATACATCTATTATGTGGAATTGGATGTAAAATGAATCTATATTAAAATCAGAACTTGGGAAAAATCTATCTAAGGAGTCGGGAATAAGACTCGCAAACAAACTACTTTTTGCGATTCCTAATTCAGTCGAATTAATAGTACCCAACATTGGTGATATTCTCCCGGAAGTGATTATTGAGTCTTCTATGCCGGAATATGTGGTTACATAAAAGGAATCAACTATTTCTGCAACAATTTTATTTGGAGCTTCTGAAAGATAAGCTCCAATATTCGCATCATCTTTTTTACAAGAAAAAAGGGCTGTGAGTGAACATAGCCCAATTAAGAATAATTTAAATTCTTTCATAAGTTATTATTATTCAGAGTTGTTATCTGATAACACTGAATCATAGAAGTTATTGTACTCTTCTACATATGATTCTTCATTTTGAAAATCAAGAATAGGCTTACCCATTTCTTTAATTTCTTTTTCTAATTCAGGGTTTATTCCTTCACTTCCAATTATAACACCATCAGACCATTTCGCAGCATATTTATAAACTTCTGTAGCTGAGGGATTCGTTAAGTCGGCAACATCTGCAAGATCTACTCCATCCAGGATGGCCTTGTTACCAAAATTTTTATTGAGTTCTTTTTCAAAACCTGTATTGTAAATTGAAAAAATTACTTTGGAATTTGCAAAAATAGGATCTTCGTTAAAAACTTTTTTAATATAAAGAGGGACAAAAGCATTCATCCACCCATGACAGTGAATAATGTCAGGCGCCCATCCTAATTTTTTAACAGTTTCCAAAACACCTCTACAGTAGAATATTGCTCTTTCATCGTTGTCTTCAAAAAAGTTTCCAGCTTTATCTTTTAAACCAAACTTTCTTTGGAAATACTCCTCGTTATCAATAAAATAGACCTGCATTCTTGCAGCCTGGATAGAGGCAACTTTTATAATTAACGGGTGGTCATTATCATCTATAATAAGATTCATTCCACTTAGTCGAATTACTTCATGAAGCTGATTCCGTCTTTCATTGATGCATCCAAAACGAGGCATGAAAGTTCTGATTTCTTTACCTTTTTGTTGGATTCCTTGAGGAAGATTCCTTCCTATTTTGGCAATTTCAGACTCCTCGATGTACGGTAGCATCTCTTGATTTATAAATAAAACTCTCTTCTTCATTGGGCTTTTGTTATTTATTTCCTTTACAATAAAACAAGTAGGTTTTTTTAGGAAATAGAAGACGCGAAGTTACGTATAATATGCGAGGTTTTCAATTATTCATCGCAATTAATTAGGGGTTTATGGAATGTGAAATCGTATTCTTTAGTAAGTTTGTCAGAATAAATTATGAATGTAATAAGAACGTTAAAGGAATTACATCAGTTTGTTATTGAAAAGAAACAAGCTGGAAAAGAAATTGGCTTTGTGCCCACAATGGGGTTTTTGCATGAGGGGCATATTTCGTTGATACACTTATCTAAGAAGTATGCGGATGTTACTATTGCAAGTATTTATATTAATCCATCTCAGTTTAACGATTTAAATGATTTTAATAAATATCCAAAAAATGAAGAGGGTGATTTAAGGTTGTTGAGAGTAAATTTTTGTGATGCAGCCTTTATTCCAGAAAGAGCACAAATTGATTCACTGCAAAAAGTTTCTATTGATTTAGGAGGTTTAGACATGATCATGGAGGGCATTTGTCGGCCAGGTCATTTTCAAGGAGTAGTAGAAGTTGTCTATCGTTTATTTTCTGTTGTTATGCCTGATAAGGCGTTTTTTGGAGAAAAAGATTTTCAACAATTGCAAATCATTAAGAAAATGGTTGAAACACTTAAGCTACCCGTGGAGATTATAGGTGCACCTATTCTAAGAGAATTTAATGGTCTTGCTATGAGCAGTAGAAATTCAAGATTAAGCAAGAAAGCAAGAGATAACGCGGGTTTTATTTATGAAGTTTTAAAGAGTTTTGTGAATACAGAAAGACAAATTTTGGAAAAGCGTCTTTTTGAATCAGGGTTTACATTGGAGTATTTGGAGAAACATGATTTTGGTGGCCAAAGACGCCTATTTATTGCTGGAGTTTATGATGGGGTTCGATTAATTGATAATATTGAACTCAATTAGCATCATATCCTTCGTCTTGTAATAGATTAGGGCTCTCTGCAGCTTCAACTGCTAGTTGATCACAAATTTCATTATACTTATTACCAGCATGCCCTTTTACCCATTGAAATTTTACATTGTGATTTCGGTATGTCTTTAAGAACCTCTTCCATAAATCAGGGTTTTTTTTAGATTTAAATCCTTTTTTTTCCCATCCAAATATCCAACCTTTTTCTACGGAATCAACTACATATTTAGAATCGGAATAGATGGTTACATTGCATTTTTGATTTAATGCTTCTAAACCAATGATTACAGCCATTAATTCCATTCGATTATTGGTTGTTAAAAAATATCCTTGAGAGAGTCTTTTTTCGTGATTTCCGGAAATCAATACAGTTCCATAACCACCTTTTCCAGGATTCCCTTTCGCTGCCCCATCCGTATATATGATTATTTCTTTCATTTTGTTAAATATTCATGGATTGTTGAAGCAAAATTTTCATGTTCGATTTGTAAAACTTTTTTAGCTATTTCTTCTGGTGTTTTACAAGATTCAATGGCAACAGATTTTTGAAAAATAATTTTCCCTTTATCATATTTTTCATCAATTGTATGAATGGTTATTCCGGATTTTTTCTCCTTTGCTTCAAATACGGCTTTATGTACATTCATTCCATACATGCCTTTTCCTCCGTATTTAGGGAGTAGAGCAGGGTGTATGTTAATGATTTTTTGTGGAAATGATTGTAAAAGATGCTCTGGTATAAGCCAAAGAAAACCAGCAAGAACAACCAAGTCAATTCCTTTATTTAGTAATTGAATTGATATTTTTTCATCTGTATAAAAATCATTTTTTGAAATTTTTATTATTTCGCAATCCCAGTTTTTAGCCTTCTTAAGTATTCCTGCATTTGGATTGTTTACAACAATGCAGTCAATCTTTGCAAATGGATTTTTTTGCAGATATTCGTGAATTTTCAGAGCATTAGACCCTCCTCCCGAGGCAAAAATGGCAAGTTTTTTCATTTATTTTTTTCCTTAAAACCTTGCCTTAAAGGTAAAGTTTATAATCTGTTTTGCTCATTTAATAGGGAAGTTATTATCAAATTGTTAATAACACGACTTGTATATTATTTGAATAATTATAAAGAAATGTTTTTCTTTGTGCGCTATAACTTTAAAAAATTTAAAAAATGTCTGATATCGAATCAAGAGTAAAAGCAATTATCGTTGATAAGTTAGGAGTTGATGAAAGTGAGGTAGCTCCAGAAGCTAGCTTTACAAACGATCTAGGAGCTGACTCATTAGACACGGTTGAGCTAATTATGGAATTTGAAAAAGAATTCAATATTGCTATTCCTGATGATCAAGCTGAAAAAATTAGTACTGTAAAGGAAGCAATTGGCTACATCGAAGAAAACGCAAAGTAATAAACCATTTTTAACTTATTTATGGAGTTAAAGAGAGTTGTTGTAACAGGTCTTGGTGCGCTTACTCCTATAGGGAATACTCTTCCCGATTATTGGGAATCCCTTAAAAAGGGAGTGAGTGGTGCTGCGAGAATTACTTACTTCGATCCTAAGCATCATAAAACTCAGTTTGCTTGCGAATTAAAAGGCTTTAATGTGAATGATTTTATTCACAGAAAAGAGGCAAGGAGAATGGATAAGTTTAGTCAGTATGCGATGGTTGTTACTGACGAAGCTATTAATGATGCAGGATTAACTGAAGGAAGTTTCGATCCCGATAGAGTTGGGGTTATTTGGGGTTCAGGTATTGGAGGTCTTGAAACATTTCAAGACGAAGCTCAAGTTTTGTTAAAAGCCAGAGAAAGTGATACAGGACCTAAATTTAATCCATTCTTTATACCTAAAATGATTGCAGATATTGCCCCTGGTAATATTTCAATTAAACATGGTTATCGAGGTCCTAATTATACGACGGTTTCCGCATGTGCTTCATCAAGCCATGCATTGATTGATTCATTCACATATATACGTTTGGGTAAAGCGGATGTTATTGTTACTGGAGGTTCTGAAGCAGCTGTTAATGAAACAGGTATTGGTGGATTTAATGCATGTCATGCACTTTCCACAAATAATGATAAGGCAGCAACCGCCTCACGTCCATTTGATGCTACTCGAGATGGGTTTGTATTAGGTGAAGGTGCCGGTGCTATTATCCTAGAAGAATATGAGCATGCTAAAGCCAGAGGAGCCAATATTTATGCCGAAATCGTTGGTGGAGGTATGTCTGCAGATGCTCATCACATGACAGCACCTCATCCAGAAGGGTTGGGAGCCAGAAATGTAATGAATTATGCCTTGGATGATGCTGGCTTATCTATTGAAGCTGTAGATTACATTAACGTTCATGGCACTTCTACTCCATTAGGAGATGTAGCTGAATTAACTGCAATTCAAAAAGTATTTGGTGAAAAGGCATATGATTTGAATATTAGTTCAACAAAATCTATGACTGGACATTTACTTGGGGCTGCTGGAGCGATAGAGACTATTGCAACCATTAAAGCTGTTCAGGAAGATTTTATTCCGCCTACAATAAATCATTCAACACCTGATGAAAATATTGATGGTAAGTTGAATCTTACTTTAAACAAGGGTCAGTCAAGAAAAGTTGATGTTGCAATGACAAATACATTTGGCTTCGGAGGTCATAATGCTTCTATTGTAATTAAGAAATACAAAGACTAGTTTTGAGTATTATTTCAATTTTTAGATTTAGATTCTTAAGAAGAAATAAACTTGCAAAAAATATAAAAAACATCGTTGGTTTTTATCCCAACGATGTTTTTTTGTTTGAGAAATCATTAATTCATAAATCTGCCGTTTACGATCATTCCTCTAAATATACAGAGAGTAATGAGCGTCTTGAATTTTTAGGAGATGCGATTTTGGGTGCAGTTGTAGCGGATTATCTATTTAAAAAATATCCTCTTAAAGATGAAGGGTTTCTTACAAAAATGAGATCTAAAATAGTTAGTAGACATTCGCTTAATGAGCTTTCAAAAAAAATTGGATTAGATGAAATTGTAATTGCTCGATTGGATAAAAAGAGTAAAACGGATTCTATTTATGGCAATGCTTTTGAAGCTTTAATTGGTGCAATATATTTAGATAGAGGAACTAAAGCTTGTGAAAGTTTTATTCTCAAAAGAATTCTTCAGCCATACATTTCTTTGGAGAAATTAGAGAATGAAGAAACAAATTTTAAGTCTCGCATAATTGAATGGGCTCAGAAAGAAAAAAGAGAGTTGACTTTTGAAATTGTTAGTGAAACTGGAGAGGGCAGAAATAAATTTTTTGAGGCTTGCGTAAAATTGGATGGGGAGGAGGTAGCTTGGGGTAAAGAAAAGTCGAAGAAAAAGGCGGAGCAAATCGCCGCAAATAAATTCTGTCAAAAATTTAAATTGTTGGATGAGTAAACTTGTTTTAGATCTAGATCTAGATTTTGATTTTTCTTTATTTGGAGTTTCAAGTCATGTGTCGAATTATCGTATTGCATGGGGTATGAATAAGTTGTTTGAAATCGATTTGGAGCGGGTAGATGACATCGATATATCATTTGATTCTGATAAGAAGGGGAACTTTAGTTTATACAGATTCAATGATGAGGAGAGCTATACAACATTTCATCTTCTCTCGAACAGGTGTGATTCGGGCTATTTAATTCCGGAACTTAAGCAAATAGATTATTTTCTACAATATTGGGGACCTATGTCGGATCAGGAATTGTCTTCTTTCAAAGATGAGCTCAGGGAAATCCCATCCGTATTGGTGGCCATACAGATTGATCCAATGGAACTCAAAAGTAGAAATAATTTACTTTTTTAACTTCTATACAAAGTGATTCGGTGTCTGTTTTTTTTGATATCATTCACATTGAATACAAGTAAATGTTCAGTGTTATTATAAACGAAATATGTATCTTTACCGCTCGTTTTTTATTTAGAAATTAAACCAATACTACATGGAATTAAAGAGAACAAAAATTGTAGCGACTTTAGGACCTGCATCTTCATCTGTTGAAGTAATTAAGGAGATGTATGATAAGGGATTGAATGTTTGTCGTTTAAACTTTTCCCATGGAGATCACAGTGTTCATGAAGAAAATATTAAACGGGTTCAGAAAGTAAATAACGAAATTAATTCAAACATTGCAATTTTAGCAGACCTTCAAGGTCCAAAACTTCGAGTTGGTGCAATGGAGAATGAAGGCTGTGAAATAAAAAATGGGGATAAAATTATTTTTACTAATAAAGAATGTGTTGGCACGGCAAAAAAGGTTTACATGACCTATCAAAATTTTGCCAAAGATGTAAATCCGGGTGAGTTAATTCTTATTGATGATGGAAAGTTGGCTGTTAAGGTTGAGTCTTCAAATGGAGTTGATGAAGTTGTGGCAATTGTTGAACATGGTGGTATGTTAAAGAGTAAAAAAGGAGTTAACCTTCCCAATACAAAAATTTCATTACCTTCTTTGACGAAAAAAGATAGAGAAGATTTAGACTATATCCTTACCCAGGATGTTGAGTGGGTTGCCTTATCTTTTGTGCGTTCTGCTCAAGATATTATTGAACTTAGAAAGTTAATTGAAGCGTCTGGCAAAAATTTGAAAATAATTGCAAAAATTGAAAAGCCTGAAGCTATTGATGATATTGATGATATTGTCAATGAATCTGACGGAATTATGGTTGCAAGAGGTGATTTAGGGATTGAAGTGCCGTATCAGGACGTCCCTTTATTACAAAAAATGATGGTTAAAAAGTGTTTAAAAGCTTCTAAGCCTATCATAGTCGCAACACAAATGATGGAAAGTATGATTGACGGCATTACACCATCCAGAGCAGAGGTAAATGATGTTGCAAATGCGGTTATGGATGGAGCTGATGCGGTAATGCTTTCTGGTGAAACTTCAGTAGGTAAACATCCTGGTTTGGTTGTTGAAACAATGACCAATATTGTGAAAAAAGTGGAAGAATACGATGATATTTATAATCATGATTACTTGCCTATTTATAGAGAAGAGAGGTTTATATCTGATAACATATGTGTAAGTGCAGTAAGTTTGGCGGAACGTGTTAATGCCAAAGCCATAATTACAATGACCGCCTCAGGATATACTGCTCGTAAAATTTCATCTCAACGACCAAGAGCTTTTACATATGTATATACAAGCAACAAGGCGATTTTAAATATGCTGAATCTTGTATGGGGTGTACAAGCGTTCTATTACGATAATTCTACATCTACAGATAAGAATATCGATGACATTAAAAATTCTTTGATGGCTAAAGGAGTCGTTAAAGAAGGAGATTTCTTTATTAATATCGCTTCTATGCCAATAAAAGAAAAAGGTAAAACGAATACTTTAAAGTTGAGTCAGGCCTAAATTCAGGTGGTGTTCTTGCCTAAATAAATACTGGAATACAAGTGCCTTTTTAATTAAACATAACATTTTTTCACTATGTCTATCAATATTGAATCATTACGAGATATTTGTGAGGTTCCAGGTGCGCCTGGGTTTGAGAATAGAATTCGATCTTTTGTTTTAAAAGAAATTGATGGTTTGGTTGACGATATCTCCGTTGACAATATGGGCAATGTTGTAGCTATAAAAAAGGGTTTGAATTCTAAAAAAGTTATGGCAGCAGCTCATATGGATGAGATAGGTTTTGTTGTGACTCATATTACTGATGAGGGATTCCTGAAATTTCACACATTGGGTGGTTTTGATCCAAAAACTTTAACAGCCCAACGCGTTATTGTTCATGGTAAAACAGATCTTCTTGGAGTAATGGGCGCAAAGCCTATTCATGTAATGACTCCTGAAGAGCAAAATAAAGCGCCTAAACTTTCTGATTATTTCATTGATTTGGGAATGAAAAAGAAGGAGGTTGAAAAGGTGATTTCAATTGGAGATTCTATAACAAGAGAGCGCGGCTTGATTGAAATGGGTGATTGCGTAAATTGTAAATCTCTTGATAATCGAGTTGCTGTTTTTATATTAATTGAGGCACTTAAGCAATTGAAAAAAAAGGAAATTCCATACGATTTTTATGCTGTGTTTACCGTTCAGGAGGAGGTCGGAATTCGAGGTGCGCAAGTCGCTGCATTAGCTATTAATCCCGATTTTGGAATTTGCATTGACACTACCATAGCCTTTGATACTCCTGGTGCTCCTGATGATGAAAAAATAACCTCTTTAGGAAGTGGAGCCGGCATAAAAATTATGGATTCTCGAACCATTTGTGACCAAAGAATGGTTCAATTTATGAAGAAAACAGCTGAAGATAATTCGATTAAATGGCAGCCGGAAATATTAACAGGAGGAGGAACTGATACAATGGGACTTCAGCAGTTTACTGCGGGGGGAAGTATTGCAGGTGCGATATCGGTGCCTACACGTCATATTCATCAAGTAATAGAAACTTGTAATAAAGAAGATATTAAGGATTCAATCAACCTTCTTGTAAGCTGTATTAAGGGAATTAGTGATTATGAATGGTCATATTGATTTTTTGTTTAATAACCACGTTCTTCAATCCAGGCGTTGACCATTCTATTGAAACTAATTTTGAAATTTATATTTCTTTTTAACTCATAAATATGATCAGAAACATTAGAATTTATTTTGTTGAATTCAAATTCCTCGCTCAATAAATTATTTTCTTCTCCATATATCCATGTTTCTGAATTTTCATAACGGTATACAATTTTTGGCGGTCCATAAATTATATAAATCATTCCCCTATCGGTACTCCATCCGGGTTGATTATTTGTGAATAGTTTGTTGGCTTTGGATACTTCAGAATAATAGCTTTTGATTAAGTTTCTTGCTCTGTGTCGGTTTCCTGCTAATTTTAGCCATTCATTTTCAAAAGATTTTTTTTGGTTTTTATTCCTTAGCAAATTCGCATATTCAGACTTATCTAATAAATATCCAAGCGCACCATTTGCATGTTTTATTGAATGTATTTTTGGAAAATATTGATCTATTGAAAAAACAGAAAATCCTTCTTGTTTCTGAGTGTCTGTAATAAAATGATAGTAACCACTTTTAAGTGGTGGAAAACTATATTTACTTTTATCAGAGATAATCCAAATTGAATCTGGGTTTGTTGCTAATCGATAAGAATAGTTTACTTCATAGGGTTTTGCTGCAGAGGTTATTTTGTATTGAAATATCATGACTTTAATTGCTTGGTTAAAATTGTTTGGAGGAATTAAGCTGAAAGAGTCTTTTTGGTAAACGCTACAGTTGTTGCTCTCTTTTTTTAAAGAGCATATTTTGAAATAAGATCTATCATTTGTGTGTTTTTTTCTGTGTATTTTAATCTTTGAAGTTGTGTGATTTCTATTGTCATCCGTTAAAGAAACTTTAACAATATAGTTTTTGCCAATTGGAGCATAAAAATTAACATCATGAAGTTTCTGTTTTTTTATTTCTTGTATTGAATAGTTAATAGTGCCTGTATCAATAGGTTCTTTGTCATTGTACCCTTCAAATACTTTGTAACCAATTGTATATCGGGCAATGTAATTACCAGATTTGGTTTTACTAAATAACAAGTCATTGGGACTAATCCTTATGTTAGCTCTGGAAATAGAATCATTAATACTGGTGAGAGAAAAATCAATTTCATAGATCAAACCATTTACCTGATACTCGTTAGATAAATCAAATTCATTAAGCCTCAATTTACCACTACACCCCAAAAAAAGTAATGTACTAAGAAATAAAATAATGTTATTCTTCCAAATACTTTTCATCAATTTGTTTTGTGGTTTTTGCTCCCAGTTCTTTTATTTTTTCAATTCTGCTTACTATATTTCCTCTCCCCTCGTATAATTTCTTTTGTGCTTCAGAGAAATCTTTAGATGTTTTGTCCAGACTTTTTTCAATTTTAGTTAAGTCACTAACGAAGCCAACAAATTTATCATAAAACTTGCCACTTTCTTCAGCGATTTTAAGAACATTTTTATTTTGTTTATCTTGTTTCCACAGAGAAGCAATCGTTTTTAGAGTGGCTAAAAGCGTGCTGGGACTTACAATTACGATATTTTTATTCCAGGCATAATTAAACACTTCAATATCTTCTTTTACTGCTAAACCAAATGAGGCTTCAATTGGGACAAAGAGTAAAATAAAATCAGGGGTAGTTAATCCTTCTGCTGTTTGATATTTTTTTTCACTGAGTTGTTTTATATGATTTTTCACAGACAACAAATGTGATTTTAAATATTGTTCACGCTCTTCGTGGTTCTTCGAGTTTACGTATTGTTCATAAGCGACAAGTGAGACTTTGGCGTCAATGATAATATGTTTGTTGTCTGGTAAATGAACAATTGCATCGGGTTGAATCTTATTATCATCCGCATTTGTTAGACTTACTTGTGTATGGTACTCGGCGCCCTTCTCCAGTCCTGAACTCTCCAGTACTCTCTCTAAAATGAGTTCACCCCAATTGCCTTGAAATTTATTATCTCCTTTTAAAGCATTAGTCAGGTTTGCGGCTTCTTGTGAAATTTCTTTGTTTAATGAAGTTAATTTCTCCAATTGCGCCTTAAATGAAGCATCTCGTTCAATATTGTCTTTTAACTGAGTTTGAATTGTTTTTTCAAATGATTCTAATTGAGTTTTGAAAGGGTTTAACAAATTGCTGTTGTGTTCTGAAAAATCTTTTGATTGTTCTTTTATAATCTCATTAGCAATGTTTTTAAATTCTATTTTCAGTTGTTTTTGTAATGTATTTGTTTCTTTCTTAAACTCGAAAAATCTTTCATTTAAATTTTTAATTTCAACTGATTTCTGTCCAAGTTTTATTTCGGCATTTTTTAGATCATTAATCAATTGATTCTTTTTTTCTGTTTCATTAAGGATGGATTTTTTAAAATCTTCTACTTGGGTGTTGAGCTGTTCAATCAAAATTTCATTTTCGATTTTTTTCTTTTCAAAGGTGCCAAAGGCTTTATAAACACTGTTTTTTCCGATAAAAAATCCGGATATATAACCAATTACGAGTCCTGCTAACAAAAATGAAATATCCATTTTTTAAAGATACGAAAATGAATGTCCTGTCAAACGTCTAATATGATTACATGAAGTCCTTTTTCTACCAGTTTAAACAGTTCGATAATTTCATGATTTTTCATCCTTATGCAGCCGTGAGAGGAGGGTTTTCCAATTAAACCCTCTTCCGGTGTTCCGTGGATATAGATTCTTCTGGTATAAGAATCAACTTTGCCTCCTGAATTTATTCCTTGCTCCAGTCCTTTTAACCATAATAGTCTCGTGGTGACAAAGTCACCCTCTACTGTAACTGGATAGTGTTCTAAATCAGCTTTTTCCCCCGTATAAACACCACCCTTGATTATTCCTCTTGAAGGAATACCTTTGCCAATTTTATTTTGAATTTTGTGAAGGCCAAGAGGTGTTTTCTTGCTATTTATAATATTTCCTAATCCGTATTTACTCGTACTTACAGGGTATGACGTTATCATTTTTTCATGACGGATCAAATAAATTCTCTGTTGTTTAACAGATACAAACAGGAGTTCTTTAATCCTGTTCTCAGGATAAAAGTCATTGCAGTATTCCCTTACAAAAAACAATACATCATTTTCACTAGGCTTTCTTTTGCTGAAACTAAATGATAAGAAAATTATAGCGATATAAAATAATATACTATGATGCACGAGTTTTTTACTTCTTAAGGTTGAATCTGGTTTCAAAATGTAAATTAACTAGAATAGGTTAATAAATCCAAAGTGTATTTTTGCGCTTGAAAATTTAAAATTTGTCTCTCTAAATTTTCCCAAAGCATAACTTATGGAGAATATTCCCGGTTTGGTTTGAAAATTAATTCCAGCACCCAAAGCGGAACTTTGATTAATTGTTTTTTCAGTTATTGTTGATTTGTCAAGAATAGATTGATCAAAAAATACATTCATAAATGAATTTTCTTCAAACAGCACTTTAATTTCAGTTGTAAAAATTGAATAATTTGTAACAAATATAGATTGTTGATCAAAACCTCTCAGAAATTGAAAACCTCCAAGTCTAAATAAATCATTGTCTAATAAATAGTCATTTAATTGAAAACCTGAATTATTTGCTAATTTTAAACTAATAACTCTCCAAAGAGGTATGTATCCTTCAACTTGAATTTTACCTTTATAAATCATTGATTTTTCTGGAACTAAAAAAGAATATACCAGTTCATTTGTTTCAGATAATGGTATAATTATCTTATTATCTCTTTTTGAACCTATAATTTTTTTAATCCCGGATTTAGCTTCTAAATTTAGAAAAAAACCTTTTCTTGGATTGTATTTATAGTCCAGCCAATTTATAAAAAGATTTAACCCATAAGTGTTTTGAGATCCACTTACAGAGCTTAAGTTAGAAGATAATAAAGTCTCTTTTGATAATCGATTTGTTGTTTCGTTTTCCCAAAAAGCAGTAAAAGACTGTTTTGCTGAAATATCATATTTAATTCCAATTCTGTTTTTGTAGGTTATGAAAGAAGTATCCTGCTTCAGCAGATTTAGTGAATGTGTGAGACCTGTATAGGATTTCAGAATAAAAGGGATGTCTTCCTCTGTATTTAGTTGCTGAGATTCGCTTTGCATTCTTCTCCAGTTTAATTTTATTTTTTCTCCGTAACCAAAAGAATTCCCTAAGTTTAGTTTCATGTCTCCCGTAATTACTAATTGAGATTTATCTCCAGTTAAAGGGCTGCTGGTATTGGGTAAAATACCTATTACACCATTTATAAAGTTGGCTGATTTTTTTTTGATATTGAGCAGAATAGATGCTTTGTTTTTATGGAATATAACCTTGGGAGGTTCGTTTAAAGTAACAAACGGTAATTCTTTCAGTTTTTTTGAAGCCTGTAAAAAAATTTCTTCATTATATAATTTACCTGCTTTTACGCCTAAATAATTTTCCATGTAATACCTTGCCAAGGTTATTTCTCCGATTATTGTAAGGGTATCCCATATGATTTTTGGTCCTGGATTAATGGCTAAATATCCTGATAGTTTTGTACTGTCTAATTTAATGCTGTCCATTTTTATACTGATAAATGGATAACCGTTTTTTTGAAAAAAATGTGCAATATGATCAATTCTAAGCATTAAATCATTTGGTGTTACCAATTTGTTTTTCCAATTACTGATTACAGTTGAAGGAATCTTAATTCCGGTATGGATTAAATTTATAGAGCTCCATGAGTATGGTTTTCCAAATGTTATATATGCTGTAAATAATGTTGAGTCTTCTGTTTTTAAACTATCTATTGAAAATTCCAATAGTCCTTTTGAATAAGATTCTTTTTGAAGTTCAAATATATCATTGTTAAAATCATTCCATGATTCATAAATTGAATCGGGCTTGTGTTTAAAATCAGAAAAGGAATTGTTTTGCCAATTTATGTTAATTTGACTAAAAGTTATATGCGCTAAAAACAATATGAAAACGGTTAAGTATTTCATGAATTTGATAGAGACCAATTAACGGTGGAAATTCCTGAAGATTGTAGGTAATTATTGGATTTTGAGAAAGGTTTACTTCCGAAGAAACCTTTTTGGGCTGAAAAAGGAGAAGGGTGCGCAGATTTTAAGATATAGTGCTTTTTAGAATTGATTAAAGATTCTTTGTCTTGAGCATATTTTCCCCAAAGAATAAAAACAATATTTTCTCTTTCATCAGAAAGTGCTTTTATCGCTGCATTTGTGAATTTTTCCCACCCTATTTTTTGATGACTTCGTGGTGTTTTAGCTTTCACTGTGAGTATAGAATTTAATAATAGAACACCTTCTTTAGCCCATTTTGATAAGTTTCCCGATTTAGGAACTTTAATGTTTAAATCGGAATTTAATTCTCTGAAAATATTTTTTAATGAAGGAGGAATAGTCGTGCCATCTTGAACTGAAAAGCTTAATCCATGGGCTTGATTGATTCCATGATAGGGATCTTGTCCCATTATAACCACTTTTACGTTCTCAAAGTAAGTTTGATTGAAAGCCTCAAAAATATTTTCTTTGTTGGGATAAATAATTTTAGTGTTCATTTCTTCTTTTAGGAATAAGCTAAGATTTTCGAAATATGGAGAGTTAAATTCATTTTGTAACTTAACTAACCAGGAAGAATGAATTTTTGAACCGGGGTTTGTCATTGATAAATTCAATTAATTAATAAGAATAATAATTAGAGTAATGTTGAAAATAATTTTATTTTTCAGCAGCTTTGCTTTCAATAAAAGTAGTAACATGGATTGGATAAATTTAAATTCAGTTGAACAATTAGCTGAAATTAATGAAAAATCGAATGACAAAACACAAATTATATTCAAACATAGTACTCGTTGTACTGTTAGTATTTTTGCTAAACGAATTTTGGTTGATGAATATACGGACGAAATAAAGAAAAATGCGGATGTATATTATCTGGATTTAATTGCTTTTAGAGAAGTAAGTAATAAAATAGCAGATGATTATGGAGTTACTCATGAATCTCCCCAGATTTTAGCTATAAATAATGGAGAATGTACTTCTAATGCGTCACACTCTGATGTCTGTTTTAAATCAGTTTTGCTTTGAAACAAATTAGTTTCAAGTACTTAAAAGTCTTAATTTGGTTAATAGAATGAGGAATTGGTTGTTGGTGTTAATTTTAATATTTTGCTTTGCAGATTCCTTTGCTCAAAAACAGGATAAGCATGATCATACTGTTGGTTACCACAATATTTTTTATTCAGGTATTCAAATCAATACGAATGGTTTTGGTGGCAGTGTAAGAAGGGGCTTTCACAAAACAGCCCGGAAAAAGAAACTTTTTGAAATGGGATTTAATACACTAAAGCATCCCAGGGAAGTTAAAATGCTTTCCTCTGATGGTGGTGATGGCTTTGTTTTTGCTAAAAAGAACAGCGCATTTAATCTACGCCTGGGTAAGGGGGAACATAATGTTATTGCTTTTAAACCATTTGGTGAAGGCATTGAACTAAAAACTATTTATGCATTTGGCATTAATACAACATTTTTAAAACCAATTTATTATTATATGGCCTATGGTGATAACCAGACGGTTCAGTTAGAAAAGTTTGACGAAGACCAGCATAATGTTTATAATGTAGTTAAGTCAGGATCATATTTTAAAGGGTTTAAAGAGATTGCTCTTCAGCCAGGAATTTTCGGTAAATTTGCTTTAAACTTTGAATATGCTGTAGAAAAGTCTTCAATCAGAAGCTTGGAAGTGGGGGCAATTGTTGATGGATATTATAAAGATGTGGAAATTTTAGCATTTGCAGATAACTATCCTATTATTGTAAGTTTGTATTTAAGCTTTCAATACGGAAAAAAATGGTATAGATAATATAGCAGGGAATGGCGGAGCAATTAGAAAAAAAGAGAGTTAGTTTTAAGAAACCTAAATGGCTTAGGGTAAAGCTCCCTATTGGTGAAGAGTATAAGAAGGTTAGAAAGCTGGTTGATGACAATAACCTCAATACAATATGTCAAAGTGGTAATTGTCCAAACATGGGAGAGTGTTGGGGTGCAGGAACAGCTACTTTTATGATTCTGGGTAATATTTGTACAAGAAGTTGTGGTTTTTGTGCTGTTAAGACCGGACGAGGGGAGGCTTTAGATGAATGGGAACCTGTAAAGGTGGCTAAATCCATCAAAACAATGGAAGTTAAGCATGCGGTAATTACTTCTGTTGATCGAGATGATTTATCTGATGGAGGAGCAGAGCATTGGGTTAAAACAGTTCAGGCTGTCAGAAGAATAAGTCCGGGAACAACCATGGAGACATTAGTTGGAGATTTCAGAGGGAAATGGGATGATTTACAAAGGATAATAGATGTTGCTCCAGAAGTAGTATCTCATAATATTGAGACAGTTAGAAGATTGTCCAGGGAGGTTAGAAAACAGGCTAAATATGACAGAAGTTTAGAGGTCTTGTTCAGATTAAAAAAAGGAGGGATGAGAACTAAATCTGGTTTTATGGTTGGACTTGGTGAATCAGAAGAAGAGATTTTTGAAACGATTGATGATTTGGCTTCCGTAAATGTTGAAATTATTACCATTGGACAGTATTTGCAACCAACTTCAGGTCATCTTGAAATTGCGGAATTCATAACACCAGAAAAGTTTGAAGAATACAGACAGTATGCTTTAACTAAGGGGTTTCGTCATGTTGAAAGTTCACCATTAGTAAGATCATCCTATCATGCAGAAAAACATATTCATTAAATGTAATTTCCAATCATTGAAAAAATATTTATTTATATCCTTCTTACTTTTTCTTTTATGCATTAAAATTGCTCTACAACAAAATAGAATTCAAGAGTTTGCTAACAAGGAGTATGATGGCCATGCTGAGGCAAGAGAGTACTGGAAGAAACGAATCGGTACGTTTTCATCTGAAGAGGCGTTTGTAAAATCAATTGAAAAAGCCAGAAAACAAATTTCACGAATTCCCAAAAGAAGAACTTTAGGGTTGGATTGGGAAGAATTGGGTCCAAATAACATAGGGGGAAGAACTCGTACCATACTTATAGATAATGAAGATCCAAGTTTGATTTTTGCAGGAGGTGTATCTGGTGGGTTGTGGTTTAGTACTGATGCAGGTTTAACATGGAATCAAACAGAACCGGGAGATTTAGCCGAAGTTTTGACGGTGAATTGCATCGTTCAGGATGAGTTGGGCTATATTTACTATGGAACAGGAGAGGGGGTATTCTATGATGGAGGTTATGATGAGGAAGCCCCTGGAATAGGAGCTGCCGGTTATAGAGGAAGAGGTATATTCAGGTCAGTTGATCCGCATGGGACCACTTTCATGCATTTGGAAAGTTCATGGGTAGGTAAGGAGACTAAAACAGTAGCCGTTAATGCCATTACTTCTGATGGATTAGGAAATGTTTATGCTGGTGCTAAAGGAAAATTATATAGAACTACTGATCGCGGTTTGTTGTGGAGTGAAGTAAATACAACCATTGATAATCAAACTATTTCGGGTAATGTTTATGATGTTAAATCCTTGTCGGACAGTAGTGTAATAATGGCTATGGGCAATGATTATTACTTTTCTCCCAATGGGAATCCGTATTCGTTTACAAAAATTTCAAGCCCATCAGGTGTTTTAACTCCAGCAACAGGCCGATCTGTCATTGCAGTTGCTCCATCAGACGAGAATGTCATTTATATTTCCAGATCCAATTCAAATGCTTCTTTTGATGGTTTATTCAAATCAGTAGATAAAGGTCAGACATGGGAGCGGATTATTGGAGGTGGTAGCGATATTTTTACACCTTTTACCGGCGGGTCAGGTCAAGGAAACTATAATCAATGTTTAGCTGTTTTTCCTGATAATCCTAATAAAATTTTGCTTGGCGGTATTGATGTTTATGAATGGGAGGAGGGTCAGAACTGGAAAAAATTAACCAACTGGTATGGAAGTTGGGGTGATAATGATTACGTTCATGCTGACATACATACTTTCACTTTTCATCCAACGAATCCAAATCAATATTATATAGGAACTGATGGTGGAATATTTGTAACCAAGGATAGAGGAGAAATATACCAAAGATTGAATAGAGGATTTAATATTACACAATTTTATGGAGTTGCCTTTAGGTATGATGGAGTTGTTTTAGGAGGGACTCAAGATAATGCCAATATATATATAGATTTTAATGGAAACACTGAACAAAGTGGTGAAATACATCACAATGGTGACGGTGGTCATTCGGCTATTTCTCAATTAATGCCAAATGCCTTTTTTTTAGAGAGTCAATTTGGGAAAATCCATAGAGGGAATTCAACAAGCGCATCTTATTCTGAATTTTTTTATCATGAGGATGCTGCCATAAATAGTGATGATCTAGATTATGATTATCGTTGGAGTGAGTTCATAACTCCTTTTTTCCTATGGGAATCACCATATGATAGCTTGGTTCCAGATAGCTCATTTTTTATTGCAAAAAACAATTTAGCTCAAGGAGATACTGTGATCATTAACTCTAATATTACTGACTTAACGTTTGATTACAAACTTGAGCAATCCTTAAATCAAGGAGACACACTGCATGTCAAAGTTCCCAAGCAATCCATGTTTGTCTATGGAACTCACCAGGCAATCTATATATCTAGAAATGCAATTGATTTTTTGGCAAATGCTAAATGGATTGAGCTTTCAAAAAAGGGTTGTTACTACAACCAATTCAGCTATGGGTATGGCCCAACTTGTATCAGCGTTTCAAGCGATGGGGATATTATATATTACGGAACGGATCGGGGAGAAGTTTATCGAATATCAAATGTCTCAAAAGTTGTTAATAACGAAACAATTGACAGTGCATCTGTGACCAAAATAGCAGATATCAAGAAAACAGGAACGTCTTTAAATTCTTTTATAACCGATATTGCAGTCGATCCAAATGATAATGAGCATGTACTTGTTACAGTTGGCTACTACGATCAAACCACCAATATTTATGTTAGCAATATGGCAGCATCTACTTCGAATGATTCAAGTTTTACCTCCGTATCAGGAAACCTGCCGCAAATACCAATTTATTCAGCTTTGATTGAAGACGCTACCGGGGTTTATATAATTGGAACAGAATATGGATTATTTTCAAGTTCAAATAAAGGTTCTACATGGTATCAAGAGTTTCAGGGCCCCCCTCAATGTCCAGTTACTATGATTCGGCAACAAACTTTTCCAGGGTCTGCGAACAGAGGGCAAATTTATGTTGCAACTCATGGCAGAGGGCTTTTTACTACTAAAGATTATGTCACTAATACAGATGAACAATCAAAATTGAATCACCCTGAAAATATATTAACCGTATATCCAAACCCCTCATATAAAAGTTTAAATTTTGAATTGGAAAATAAATTGAATCAGGATATGCTTATACAAATAATCAATTTAAAGGGTCAACTTGTATTGAGCAGGAAGCAGAAGAGTAAAGCAGTTGACGTCTCCAGTCTTTCAAATGGATGCTATATGCTTACCGTTCAGATTAATAATAATTTTTACACTGCTGAATTTATCAAAAAATAATTATTGATTTATCATTTTAACAGCAATAAAACTCATTAAACCGATAGAGGTTCTTAAAGATTCATGATCAATATCAAAAGTGTTGGTATGTAAACCCGAGTTAATTCCCTTTTTTGTATTTGCTATTCCTAACCTGTAAAAACAAGAAGGAATTTTTTGAGAATAAAATGAAAAATCTTCTGAAGTCATTCGCAAGTCAAGAGGAAAAACCATCTCTTTTCCTAAAAATTCATTAGCAGCATCCCAGGCAATTTCAGTAGTTTCATCGTCGTTTGTTAAAAAAGGATAACCATGATGTATATCAAAGTCACAGCTTCCCCCCATTCCTTCTGCAATAGCTTCCGCCATTTTTTTCATTTTGATTTTTGCTTCTTTTCTCCAGGTTTCGTCAAAAGTTCTGAATGTTCCCTTTATTTTGACCTCATTTGGGATAATATTCGTAGCTCCCAAACCTTCTATATGTCCAAATGTTAAAACTGAAGGTATGGTTGGACTTGCATGCCTGGAGACGATTTGCTGTAAGGCAACAATGATATGAGAAGCCAGCAGTATAGAATCAATACATTTATCGGGAAGTGCACCATGTCCACCTTTTCCTTTTACCGTAACGTAAATTTCATCTGCTGATGCCATATACATTCCTTTTTTAAAACCAACTTGTCCTGCTTCAAGTTGCGGATAAACGTGTTGACCAATA
>CEUK01024201.1_pt1 | contig 34055 bp, 28 predicted proteins | sample 356451 | NCBI WGS metagenome assembly CEUK01 (sample SAMEA2622843, study PRJEB7988) | marine metagenome | isolation source: saline water (ENVO:00002010), including
CCAGATTACAAAATGTTTTTTATCTCGATCCTATTGGATTGGATGAATCCGGAGAAATATATGTAAAAAGAAATGGAGACGGTGCTACTGTAAAAGGATTAAATTTAGAACTAAGAACAAATCTAAACAATAAAATACAATTTGAATCTGGGCTAACTTATCAGAGATCTGAATTTGATGATGCTATTAATTACTCTGTAAACTTAGAACCAAAAAAAGAATTTTTAAGAACTCCAAAAATGTATGGTTATGCAACTTTTGATTACTATTTAAACGAAAAAATTAATCTTATGACTAACTTTATTCACACAGGAAGAATGAATTTAGTTCATCTAGCAGGATCACCAAATCAAACAGAAGATGAATACGTTACATCTGAGATGTTTAATGTTCTAGGGATTAAAATTACTTACATAAAAAAAATTAAAAAATTAGACTCAAAACTTGAATTAAGCATAGGCGTTAAAAACTTAACTAATGATTATCAAAATAACTTTGATTCAACAAAAAATAGAGATAGTAACTTTATATATGGCCCAAGTTATCCAAGACAAATTTATTTTGGTTTAAATATGAAGTCATTATAATTTTTTTTAAATATTTTAATTAAATGAATATTCAAGATAGTTATCCAAATAAAATTATCTGTTTAACTGAGGAGTGTACAGAAACAATTTACTTACTAGGTGAAGAAAAAAGAATTGTTGGAATATCAAACTATGCTGTAAGACCTAAAAGAGCCAGAGAAGAAAAAAAAGTTGTTTGTTCATTTATCAATGCAAATATTGATAAAATAATAGACTTAAAACCTGACCTGGTTATTGGTTATTCTGACATTCAAGCAGAAATTGCTCATAAACTTATAAAAAGTGGGGTAACAGTTTGGATAAACAACTACAGAAGTGTTAAAGGAATTAAAATAATGATAAGTCAAATAGGTCTATTGGTAGGAAAACATTCAAAGTCTCTAAAAATTATAAGTGATATTGAAAAAAATATTAAAGAAATTAAATTAAGTAGTTCCAAAATGAAATATAAACCTAAAGTTTATTTTGAAGAATGGTTTAATCCACTAATAACAAGTATAAAATGGGTAACTGAAATAATTGAGATATGTGGTGGAAAAAATTTATATGAATCAAAAAATTCTAAATCATTAGCAAAAGATAGAATCATAAAAAATGATAATGAAATTTTAAATTACAATCCAGATATAATTTTTGTATCATGGTGTGGAAAAAAATTCAAAAAAGAAAAAATGTTAAGCAGAAAAAATTGGAATTCAATTGAAGCAATTAGAAATAATGAAATTCATGAGATAGATTCTAGTATAATTTTACAACCGGGCCCTGCCGCACTAACTGATGGATTAATGATTATTAACAAAATCATTAAAAATTGGTATAAAAACTATAACATTTAAATTATTATATTTAATAAAAATTTAATCATGAAAAATCTATTCTATCTTTCTTTTATTTTTATTTTATTTTCATGTCAAAATAAAAAAACTCAATCAACTATTAATTCAATTGAAAATCCGTTCTTTCAAGAATGGAACACCCCTTTTGGTGTCCCTCCTTTCAACTTAATCAAAGACGAACACTACATGCCTGCATTTGAAAAAGGAATGAAAGAAAATATGGATGAAATTGACATTATAGTAAATAATAAAGAGAAACCAACGTTTGAAAATACAATTGAAGCACTTGAAAGAACAGGAAAGTTATTAACTAAAGTACAACGTGTTTTCTCAAATTTAGCGAGTTCTAATACCAATCCTAAACTACAAGAACTTCAGAGGGAACTCAGTCCGTTACTATCAGCCCACTACGATAAAATTTCATTAAATGAAGGTTTATTCCTAAGAGTTGAAGAAATATGGAAAGAAAAAAATATTTTAAACTTAACAAATGAACAAAAAAAATTATTAGATGATACAAGAAAACAATTTGTTAGAAGTGGTGCTCTATTAAACAAAGAACAAAAAGAACAAATCACTACCATTAATTCTAAGATATCAGAACTCACTACTAAATTTGGACAAAATCTATTAGCAGAAACAAATGGTTTTGAACTTATTTTAGAAAAAAAAGACCTTGACGGCCTTTCTGAATCGGTTATTGCTGCGGCTGCTGAAGCTGCATCTCAAAAAATGAATAAAGCTGAGACAGATGATGAGAAAAACAAATACAAAGAAAAATATCTATTTACTCCTCATAGAACTAGTATGTATCCTTTTTTAACTGAATCTAGTAGACGTGATTTAAGAGAAATATTATATAAATCTTACATAATGAGGGGTGATAATAATAATGAAACAGATAATAAGACAATAACAGCCCAAATAGCAAAATTACGTGCTGAAAGAGCAAAACTAATGGGTTACGAATCTCATGCACATTTTGTTCTTGAGGAAAGAATGCTAAAATCACCTCAAGAAGTCTATGACTTACTAATCAAACTGTGGGAGCCTGCTTTGGACAGAGCAAAAAAAGAAGTAATTGATATGCAAGAAGTTGTAGTTGCTGAGGGTAAAGATTTCAAAATAGCTGCTTGGGACTGGTGGCAATACTCTGAAAAAGTTAGAAAAGAAAAATATGACTTAGATGAATCTTTAATAAAGCCATATTTATCTCTTGATAATGCATTGCAGGGAGTATTTAATACTACGAATAAATTATGGGGTATTAAATTTACCGAAATTTATGATGTTGACATGTACCACCCTGATGCTAGGATATGGAAGGTTGAAGATGAAGATGGAAGTCATTTAGGAATTTTTATTGGGGATTATTTTGTAAGATCAAATAAAAGAGGAGGAGCGTGGATGAGTAGCTTTAAAGGGCAATCAAATCTAGAAGGAAGAGAAAGACCAGTAGTTGTTAATGTATGTAACTTCCCTGCACCCGTTGGTGATTCCCCTTCACTATTAAGCTTTGAAAATTTAATCACCTTATTTCATGAATTTGGACATGCTATGCATGGAATTTTAACAAACGTGACTTATGGTAGTATGTCTGGTACATCTGGACCAAGAGACTTTACAGAATTTCCTGCTCAAATACTTGAACATTGGGCAAGTGAACCTGAAGTTTTAAAAACATTTGCAATTCACCATGAAACAGGGGAAACTATCCCTGATGATTTAATAAATAAATTATTAAATGCCTCTAAGTTTAATCAAGGATTTATTAATACGGAATATCTTGCTGCTTCCTTATTAGATATGGATTGGCATACAATTTCCTCTGATGAAGATTTGAAAGATGCTAATAAATTTGAAAGTGAGTCAATGAAAAAATATGGTTTAATTAATGAAATAGCCCCCAGGTATAGAAGCACATATTTTGCACACATTTTTTCTGGAGGATATTCATCTGGATATTATAGTTATGTGCATTCAGCAGTATTAGATTCTGATGGATTTGAAGCTTTCAAAGAAACAGGAAATGTATTTGATAAAGATTTAGCAAACAAACTAAGAACTCATGTATATGAAAAAGGATCTACTGAAGAGGCCATGGATTTATATGTGAAATTTAGAGGAAAGAAACCTATGATAGAACCTCTTTTAAGAGTAAGAGGACTAGATAAATAATGGATATTTTCATTAGTTATGAATATTTTTAACATAACTCTAATCAATATTTTATTATTTTTTTGTTTCAACTCATATTCACACAACCCTGAAAATTTTATTATTTCAGAAATAGAACAAGGAATATTAACCTTTGAAAATGAACAAATACAAGAAGAATATAATTCTGCTTTAAAAAGACTACGAATTAGAAGACTTAAAGCAATGCCAATGCATAAAAAGTTTTTTATATTCACTAAATCAGGATTTGAACATATTTTACCAAAAGGATTAGATCATATTTTGTTTGTTTTAGGACTTTTTTTTTCTTGTATTAAATTTCGATCTTTATTAATTCATGTTACTGCCTTCACAGCCGCTCATAGTATAACCTTAATACTAGCTGGACAAGGTTTGATTCAAATACCTGCCTCTGTTGTTGAACCTCTCATAGCACTATCAATTGTATGGGTTGCAGTAGAAAATTTTTTATTTAACCAACCTAATAAGTGGAGGCCATTACTAATTTTCTTATTTGGATTACTTCATGGATTAGGATTTGCATCTGTTCTAAATTATTACGGATTACCAAAAGAAAATTTCATCTCATTGTTGTTAGCCTTTAATATTGGCGTGGAAATAGGTCAGCTCACTGTATTAATTATTGCATTTTTTATAGTAAATGTAATTTTAAGAACTAATTCGAAAAATAAAAATATAAGAATACCTATTTCAGTATTAATAAGTTTAATTGGCGCATATTGGTTTATCGAAAGAGTCTATTCTTTACTATAGTTTTATATAAAAATCCAATTCTACCAAATTGAATTTATGATAGTTTTATATATTTGAAAAAAAAAAAAATGTTTGAGCATAAATTTGAAAAACTACTTTGGAGTACAAGATTCATTGTAATTATAGCAGTTATTTTATCTATTTTATCATCAATTTCTTTATTTCTAATTGGAGGCTGGGAAATTATTCAAGCTACAACATTAAATAATCCTTTATTTAATGCTGATATAGTTAACAATAATGATTTATTATTTAAAATCATTTCATCAATTGATTTATTTTTAATTGGAATAGTTTTATTAATTTTTGGTTTTGGTGTTTATGAATTATTTATTAGTGAAATTGACTTTGCTAGAGGAAAATTCGCAGAATCTACTCTTAAGATAAATAATTTAGATCAGTTAAAAAATAAAATTATTAAAGTGATTATAATCGTTTTGATTGTTAAATTTTTTGAAAAAGTTTTAAAATTGTCACATAACTTTACAACTCCAAATGATCTTCTATTATTTAGTATTTCTATTTTATCAATTTGTATCGGATATTACCTTATTAATAGAAAATAATTTTAAAAATCTGTGTTATGAAATTAAAGCTAACAATATTAATTTCAATAATTTCCATATTTAATAGTCATAGTCAAGTTACATACCCAAATACACAAATGGAAATTATTAAAGATGTCTATTTTGGAACAGAAGTAGATGACCCATATAGATGGCTAGAAGATGACAAATCACCAAAAGTTAAAGACTGGATTAAGGAACAAAATAAACTAACTTTTTCCTATTTAGAACAAATTCCTGAAAGAGATTTTTTCAAAAATAGATTAAAAGAATTATGGAACTATGAAAAAATTGGAACTCCGTTTAAAGAGGGAGATTACACATATTATTATAAGAATGATGGCTTACAAAATCAATATGTATTATACCGAAAAAAAAATGAAGAAAAAGAAGAAGTATTTATCGATCCTAATAAATTTTCTGATGATGGTACAATTTCATTAGCAGGAACATATTTTTCTGAAGATGGAAGTTTATTAGCATATTCAATTTCTGAAGGCGGATCTGATTGGAGAAAAGTTGTTATTATGGATACAGAAACTAAAACGGTAATTGGAGATACTTTATTAGACATAAAATTTTCGGGAATTAGTTGGTATAAAAACGAAGGATTTTACTATTCTTCTTATAAAAAACCTAAAAAGTCAGCCCTATCAGATAAGACTGATAGACATATATTATATTACCATAAGTTAAATTCTTTACAAAAAAATGACAAAATCATTTTTGGTAATGAAAATAAATATAGATACGTTAGTGGATACGTAACTAAAGACCAATGTTATTTAGTAATTAGCGCATCGAAAGAAACGTCAGGAAATAATTTATTTATAAAAAATATTAAGAAAAAGAAATCTAAACTAATCCAAATAACTAATAATTTTGAAAGCAATAGCTACATTGTTCATAATATTAAAAGTAAATTATTCATATCTACAAACCTAAACGCTCCAAATAAAAAAATTGTTGTAGTAGACGCAAATAAACCAAAAATCAAAAATTGGAAAGATTTTATCCCTGAAACAAATAGTGTTTTAAATATTTCTAAAGGAGGGGGTTATTTTTTTGCAAAATATTTTATTGACGCTAACTCAAAAATATTTCAATATAATTTTGACGGAAAGTTAATAAGAGAAGTTTCTTTTTCTGGAAAAGGAAATGTTAGTGGATTTTCAGGAAAAGAAAATCAAAAAGAAATATTTTATAATTTCAGTAACTATATAACTCCTAGGTCCTCCTTTAAATATAATGTAGAAACAGGTGAGTCTCAGTTATATTGGTCACCAAATATTGATTTTAATTCAAATGATTTTATTTCAGAACAACATTTTTATACTTCTAAAGATGGAACAAAAGTTCCTATAAGTATAATGTATAAAAAAGACACTAAGTTAAATGGAGAAAACCCTACTATTTTATATGGCTACGGAGGATTCAATATTTCATTAAAACCTTCTTTTTCTGTTTCAAATGCTGTTTGGTTAGAGAATGGAGGTATTTATGCAGTAGCTAATCTTAGAGGCGGTGGTGAATATGGAAAAGAATGGCACGATTCAGGAACAAGAATGAAAAAACAAAATGTCTTCGATGATTTTATCGCAGCGGCTGAATTTCTAATTGAAAAAAAATATACAAGCTCAAAATATTTAGCAATAAGCGGAAGATCAAATGGAGGGCTTTTAGTTGGGGCATGTATGACTCAACGACCTGATCTATTCAAAGTTGCTCTTCCAGCAGTTGGTGTTCTAGATATGCTGAGATATCACACATTTACATCAGGAGCAGGTTGGGCATATGATTATGGAACCTCAGCACAAAGCAAGGAAATGTTTGAATATTTATATAAATACTCCCCTGTTCATAATGTAAAAAAAGGTATAGAATATCCCGCTACTTTAATTTTAACAGGTGATCATGATGACAGAGTTGTTCCTGCTCATAGTTTTAAATTTGCAGCACAATTACAAAGCAAACAATCAGGATTAAATCCAACATTAATTAGAATCGAAATAAATGCTGGACATGGAGCGGGAACTCCAATAAGTAAAAGAATAGATGAAGCTGCTGATGTAATGGGTTTTATTCTATATAATTTTAAATATTAATCCCCTATTATATATTTTTTTTCTACACTACCGTCATTATAAAACTCCAATTGAATACCATGATTATTTATTTTTCTTCCAAGAATATCAGTTTTATTGATTAAATCTTTTTCTTTTCCATTCTCTAATATATCATTTATTTCATCTTCAAAATATGTTCTATAGTATATTACACTATCATTAAAATCTAAATAAACTATATGAAATTCTCCATTATATTCACTAATATCAACACTTGTAAAATCATTTGCGTTTTGAGAGTTAGGTATTGTTGAGCTAACAGAGGATGATGTATTAAAGTTTATTTCACTGTTATTGGAAGGAGAATTAGATATTGATATAAAAACATCAAAATTATAATATCTAAATTCTTTCCAAACAACAGCAAAAACAGATTCATTACCAGCAATTTCAGGTAAACTTTGGGTACCGTAACCTTGGCCCCAATCAACTTCAGATTCACTAACTAACAAATCATTATCCAAATCATAAATGGTAGTACTTATTCTAGATGGTGAGTAACCATATGATTTAAAAGAGGTAATTAAATAATTATTAATTAACAAACTTTTAGGGCCTTCTGTTGGGCATACACTCAATGATTGATTATAATTATCAATAGAAAAACCTTCATCAAATGAAGTAGTAAAATCATTATAGGTACAAGCAAACATATTACGAACATTGTTAATATTATTTCTATATGAGAATACAAGATTTTCTTCATTAGTAGTTAAATTACCAAGGCAACACTCACAAGGCACTCCCTCTGTTAAAGCATTTGCAATAATAAAATCGTCAAATACAACCTCTGAACCATCGTCAATAAATTGACCAAATCCAACTAATTGATTAGCAATTCCATTTGACTGAAGATTCTCATATGTAACAATTGGAATATTATTTGAGTTTATATGGACACCTGCCCCCTCAATAAAAGCATCATCTTCAATAATTTTAATTGGATTTGAAAAGGTTACTCCAGCATCCAAAGAATAAATGAAATAAAGATTATTTGTCTCATTTGTAGAATTTGAAAATACAATTGCGATGGTGTTTCCATTATTATCAATTTCTGGACCGTAATTAGGTGCGCCAAAAAAAGTAAAATTTTCAGGTAAAATAGACTCAGGTTCAATAAACTCATTATCAACGCATCTAGAAACATAAATTTTATTATTATTCACAGATGTCCACATTATTACAGGGGAACCATTTTCTACAACAATTATTCGAGGACGAGTTAAACCTAACTCAGGGTTATTACTAACTATAATTGGATCTGAAAAACTATAAGAATTGTCAAAAGATTGAGATAATCCTAAAAAAGGTATTAACGTTAATATAAAAAGTAGTTTCATGTTTTGAATATAAATAATTATTTAAAAATTAATAATAATTAATTTCTATAAAATTATTAACCTAAGAGTTATAAGAAGTTATATTTGCAAAAAAAAAATATGGATTCAATAAGAAATATAGCCATTATTGCTCATGTTGATCACGGTAAAACTACTTTGGTAGACAAAATTATTCAAACATGTATAGTTGAGAATCTGAACAAGGAAAATTCAGAGCTAATTTTAGATAACAATGATTTAGAAAGAGAGAGAGGAATTACAATATTATCAAAAAATATTTCAGTCAAATATAAGAGTGTAAAAATAAATATAATTGATACACCAGGACACGCTGATTTTGGAGGAGAAGTTGAAAGAGTATTAAAAATGGCTGATGGGGTATTACTATTAGTTGATGCTTTTGAAGGCATCATGCCACAAACAAGGTTTGTTCTACAAAAAGCTATTGAACTAAATCTTAAACCAATATTAGTTATAAATAAAATTGATAAAGAAAACTGCCAACCAGACATAGTACAAGAATCAGTTTTTGATTTAATGTTTAATTTAAATGCTTCTGAAGATCAGTTAGATTTTGAAACAATTTATGGTTCATCAAAACAAGGATGGATGAGTTTAGATTGGAAAAATCCAACAAATAATATTTCCGTTCTTTTAGATAAAATTATAAGTCATATTCCACAAGCTCCTAACAGGCAAGGAATAACACAAATGCAAATAACATCCCTAGACTACTCTAATTTTAAAGGAAGAATTGCAATTGGTAGAGTTTATCAAGGAGAAATAAAAAAAGGGTCAGAATATAATTTATGTCAAAATAACAATAACTATAAAAAAGTTAAAATTAAAGAATTATATGAATTTAAAGGTTTAGGAAAAAATCCTATTGAAAGAATTAACTCTGGTGATATTTGTGCAATTGTTGGATTGGATGATTTTGAAATTGGTGACACAATTACAAGCTTAGAAGAACCTAAAGCTCTCCCTAGAATTAAAATTGATGAACCTACAATGAGTATGTTATTTACAATTAATAATTCACCATTTTTTGGTAAAGAGGGTAAATACGTAACTTCAAGACATTTGAGGGACAGACTAAATAAAGAAACAGAAAAAAACTTAGCACTTAGAGTTGAAGAAACAGATTCAGAAGAAAAATTTAATGTTTATGGAAGAGGGATACTTCATTTGTCTATTTTAATAGAAACAATGAGAAGAGAAGGTTATGAATTGCAAGTAGGTAAACCAAAGGTTATAGAAAAAGAAATAAATGGAATAAAACATGAACCTTTTGAAACACTTGTTATAGACGTTCCTAGTGAATACTCTGGTAAATGTATTGAACAAGCTACTAGAAGAAAAGGAGAATTACTATCTATGGAACCAAAAGGTGATTTACAACATTTAGAATTTCTTATCCCTTCAAGAGGTTTAATTGGTCTTAGAAATCATATTTTAACAGTAACTTCAGGTACAGCAATTATGACACACAAATTTGAGGAATTTAAAAAACATATTGGAGATATTGAAACTAGAACAAAAGGCTCACTTACATCTAATGAAGAGGGGCCAGCAACAGCCTTTGCATTAAATAGACTACAGGACAGAGGAAGGTTTTTTGTTTCTTCATCTGAAATTATATATAAAGGACAAGTTGTTGGAGAACATAACCGAGATAATGATTTAGGCGTAAATCTTGTAAAAGGGAAACAGTTGACTAATATGAGAAAATCCGGTTCTGATGATGCTATGAGAATTGCACCAAAAACTGAGTTTTCTTTAGAGGAATCAATGGAATATATTAAAGAAGATGAATATTTAGAAATAACGCCATTGAACTTAAGAATGAGAAAAATATAATTATATAATTCTAAAAGTAGCTTTTTTACCAATTTCCTAATTACTAGTTAACTTATTACAACTTGGATACAAAGAATTATTTGAATAAACAGACTACAGATTTATTTTTTCATATAATAGTCAATTATTTCTCTTCCGTTCTTCATGTGGTCATGAATATGAGTATATGCAAAAAGACCATTTCTTCCTGTTACATTTAGATTTTTGAATCTAGATAAGTAATCAAAAATCTTTTTTATTTTTTTTTCAAAATTTAACTCTAAAATAGGATACGCATTTGATATTTTATAAATATTAGAGTGAATAATATGATTATTAGTAAAAAATTTTAAATCGATTAAATTATCTTTAATCTTCTCAATTAATTCATTTTGGTCCATAACCCAAATATCATCATTTTTAAAACACGGAATCTCAACTATTAAAGATGTTTTATTATTAGGTGACATATTAGCACTTCTATTTTTAGGTTCATAAATTCTAGTAAATAAATATTTTTTATCTGGAAAATACATAGAGCCATTATTATTAATTTTTTCTTTATCTAAGAAAAAACAAACTAATATTATGTTTCTAAATTTTATAGATCTTGAAATATTTAATATTTCATCAGGAGGAAGGGGATTCATGGATTCTATGAAGATACCAAGTGGCATTGAAGATACTAAATGATTAATATTATGACAATCTTGATTATTTATAACTATAGAATTAATATTATTTTCTGAATGATTTATTCTGGTAACTTTAGATTTAGATAGAAAATTTAATTCACCACAATGATTAATTAATTCATCAAAAAGAACACCTATACCATAATCTGGATAATAAAAAGAACCGTCTAGGTGTTTTGTCTTTCTTTTTTTTCCAAAAACCATTTCCAATACTAAAGTATAAATAGATAACCCTTTTAACCTATTTCCAGAAATTATTGTAGATAAATTTGATGTATGTAAACCCCAAAGCTTATTTGAATATTCTAATAAAAAAAGATGAGCAATTTTTTTACCAAATTTATTAACTGCGAAATCTTCAAAGTTTTTAATTTTACTTTTTGACTTAAATGAATTAAATATTATAGTAAGAGCTTCTTTGATGAAGTTTACGGGGCCTAAAAAATTAAATAAACCAAATGGAGAAAGTGGAAAATCTATAAATTTTTCGTCTCTGTAAATTTGACTGGGTATATGAATTTTCCTTAATCTTTCTTTCAATAAATCCTTAAATAATTTTGTAGTTTCATGATCTTTGTCATGTAATCTATGTGCACCTGTATCGAAAAAAAAATTATTGTATTTAATTGTCTGACAATTTCCTCCAAAAGAATCTGATGCTTCATAAACAATAAATTCTATACCATTTTTTTTTGCATAATAAGCACTAGCTAATCCAGCTGGACCTCCTCCAATAATCGTTATTTTATTTTTTTTTATACTCATATAATATTAAATGATCCCAAAGCCTATTTACATATGGATTATGAAAAAAATAATTTTTTTTAACTAGCTTATAAGACTGAGTTGGTAATTCAATTGTACTTAAAATTATTAGATTTTTTTTATTGATACTTAAAATATTATTTTTTTTAAAAAAATATTTACTATTAAAATAAGTAATGTCATTTAAGCTATTTAAATTATAATTATAAAAATTTTTTTTAAAATAGTTTATTTTTAAATTTTCAGAAATTACAATTATAGGATTTTCATTTCTATTTTGAATATATTCATGCATTTGACTTAAAGAACTTTTATTACTACTGTGCTGATGATTGATTTTTAATGAACATATTAAATATGGAAAAAAAATAATTATGAAGAAGCAATATTTTATAATTTTAAATTTCTGTTTAAATATCCAATTAAATCCAAATGAAATAATTAATGAAAAAAAAGGAATTAATGGTAAAATGTGTCTGGGTTTATAAACCACATTTTGATATAAAATAATCCAGATCAAATAAAAAAATAAACAAGTAAATATTAAACTAAATGGAATAAGATTTTTTTTATAATTTAAAAAAATATAAAAAATACCAATTATAAAAAAAGGAATTAAAAATATAAGATTTATAAAAGTTAAATAATGCCTATCATGCCACCAAAAACCAAAACCGTCAGAAAAAATACTTTTTATAGTCATATTTAATCTATATATCAAAGAAGAGTTTCCGCTATATACTGTCCCACCCCATTCATTAAAATGACCATTCAAGTCATGAAATGCGAGATTAACTAAGTCATCAAAACCAGAAATTAAAACCCAAGGTAAAAACCAAATCATTGAAATAATAAAGGTAAAAAAACTAAGTTTTAAAAAAGACTTGTAATCTATATACAGTAGATAAATTAATGGTATTAAAAAAGGGATATATGATAATCTTATACCAAATAAAAAGCTGATTGAAAAAGCTAAATAAAATAATATTTTAGAATCTTTTGTTTTTATAAATTTCAAGAAATAAAAAATACTTAAAATTAAACATGATAATCCTAAAATATCAGGCATAAATCTATTTGACATTAACCATAAAAGAGGGTTAAAAAGTAAAATAAAAATTAAAACATAATTATTTTTTCCTGAAAATAAAAGACATAATTTATTTATAAAATAAATTATTAAAAACATTGAAAATCCTCCAATAATAGAAAAAGTATACTCAATTGACCCTGTGATACTAAATATTATTTTTAATATAAAGCAATAAACTGGATATCCAGGAAAATGAGGTCTGCCTTCAATAACATTGTAATCAAAAGCAGATAGGAAAAACCGCAAACTATCAATATCTTCTATGTAAAAAATAGTAGTGGCAAATCTTGTTATAAGACATGTAAAAAAAATAAATAAAACTAACTGATTTTTAAAAATTAAGTTAGTTACTGAATACATAAAAATTTAAAACTAGAATTTGTGAGGATTTATAATTGTACCATTATTAATCTGAAAATCTCCCGAACCACTTCCTGAACCACTTCCTGAACCACTTCCTGAACCACTTCCAGAACCACTTCCAGAACCACCGCAAGATATCAGACATTCAGCTAGAGTACTAAAAAAACCTTCACCATCTAGTGGATCAAAACAAAATCCATTAACACAATTCCAAGATTGAGAGGAATTAATACAAACTGACTCACAATCAGCTAACGTATTGTAGAAACCATTTCCATTGCCGGGATCAATACAAGAACCATTGATACAATCCCATGATAGCAATAAACATGGATCACTTTGTTCACATTCATAAAGGGAATTAAAAACACCAGAACCATCACCAGGATTAATACAAGAACCATTAATACAATTCCATGTTTCTGGAATTAAACATGGAGGTGATTGTTGACAATTAATCAAAGAAGTATAAAGCCCAGTACCGTCTCCAGGACTAATACAATTTCCATTAATACAATTCCAAGTGACAGAACTACCAGAACCACTTCCACTTCCAGAACCACTTCCACTTCCAGAACCACTTCCTCCTCCGGAACCACTTCCACTTCCAGAACCACTTCCTCCTCCGGAACCACTTCCTCCTCCGGAACCGCTTCCGCCTGAATCTGTACAATAAATCATGCAAGATGTAATAGAATTAAAATCACCACTACCATCACCGGGATCAAAACATGTATTGTTAATACAACTCCAAGTTTCATTAACTTGTTGCACATCATCATCTTCCTTAGAACAAGAGAATAGAATTAAAAAAAATAAACATATTAAATATGGAAAACGTGAATTCATAAAACAAATATATTAAAATGAATTAAAAGTGTATAAAGAATGCATTGTGAAGTTCCAAATGAAAACTAATATAACAGCTATCAACTTTGAATAATAAAAATTAATTCTTAAAAACCTGTGAAAAGAAAAAACAATAAAGTGATTAAAAAAAATACTAATCAAAACAACCATGGAAAATTTCAAAAACTGAATGTGAATAGGTTCAAAAATGACTTGGAATGTCCAATATCTGTTTAGTATATAATTTATTATTAAAGCAATTAATAATGAAAATGAACTTGAAAAATATTTATTAATTTTTAAATTTTCCTTTAAAATAAAAGTTAAAGAAAAATTAATTAAAACTCCTATCAAACCTGAAACTGAGAATTTTAAAAAAATAAATATTGTTTGTATTTCCAAAATAAATTATTTACAATAATAATTTTTATACCAAGAAATAAAACTTTTAAGACCATCTCTGATCAACCAATTTGGTTTAAAATTAAATTCACTTTCAATTCTATTAATGTTTGCAAATGTTGCAAAATTATCTTCTTTATTTTTTTCAAGTAAATTAGTTTTTGATTTTATTCCGGTAATATTTTCAATCATTTTTAACAGATCAATAATTTTAACTGGATTACTATTACCAAGATTATAAACTAAGTATTTTGTCTTATTTTTATAATCTAAAAGAATCATTAAAAAACTTATTAAATCTTCAATATATGTGAAATCTCTGTAGTTTTCACCATGGTTATATAGTTCTATTGTTTTATTTTTAAAAATAGAATCACAGAATATATAATATGACATGTCAGGCCTCCCGTAAGGACCATAAACTGAAAAAAACCTAAGTCCAATTGTTTGAATATTATAAATTTTTGAGTAAGTATTTGCAATGATTTCATTAGACATTTTAGAAGCTGCATAAATACTTTTAAAATTATTTAAACATAATTCTTCATTTAATTGATTTAGTTCATTATTATTCGGGTAAATACTTGAACTACTAGCATATATAAACTTTTCCACACCATAAGATCTGGCCTTATCAATTAAGTTTAAAAATCCTGAAACATTATTATTAAAATAGATTTTAGGGAAAGTAGTACTTTGTTTGACGCCAGCATGGGATGCTAAATGAAAAACAAAATTTATTTCATAAATTTCAAATATTTTATCTATTAAATTTGATTCTAGTAAATCAATTTTATGAAAAAATAAATTATCACTTACTTTATTTACAAAAGGATTATTATTAATATCTATTCCTAATATTTTTAATCTATTTTTTTTTAAACTAACATCGTAAAAATCATTAATATTATCAATAGCAACAACTTTATGACCACAATCTAATAATTTTTTTACTAGATGAAAACCTATAAAACCCGCTGCTCCTGTGACTAAAATCATAAAATTCTATAAAATTATAAATTAAGAAATGTTAATAAATTATTATTTATAATTATTCTAAATAAGAAAATTAAGTAAATTGCAAATAAATGAAAAATAAAATCTATTTAATTTAGTTTAAAATGAAAAATAAAATCTATTTAATTTCTTTTCTTATTATAGGCATTTCTTTATTTATTTCTTCTTGCGAAAAAGAAGAGGAAGATAATAATGACAATAATTCCGGTTACAATTGTATAAATAGTAATTGTATTGGCCAAAGTGGCGGTCAATATCTTACTCTATCAGACTGCCTGTCAGTTTGTGGTGACTCAAATGGTGGAAATAACTCATCTTGGAATTGTGTTAACTATAATTGCGTAGAATACTCTAATAATACTGGTGTTTACTCCTCCTTATCTGATTGTGAATCTAATTGTATTGATCAACAAGGTTGTAATAACTCATTTGATATTGGTCAAAATAATTATGATATTGGTGGTTTGTCTGAACTTATAAACTTTGGCAATTTTTACAATAACTCAACAGTAAACTATGAAATAAGATTATTTTCAAATGAAATTTCGACATCTGGTTCTGGTAATTACTCAGGCATAGGAAATATGATCTATTTAAATTTACATACTAACGGAAATGTAGCAGGCAGCTATTCATTTAATAATAATTCATTTAATCCTAGCCAAAATACATTTGACGGTGGATACTTTATTAATCAAAATATGAACAACTATTCTATGGGAATGGCATTTCCTACTGCTGCAAACTCTGGTAGTGTTGAAATTACTGATAATGGTGGTGGTAATTTTGATATTACTTATAACTTTAATGGACCAAATGGTTTAAGTGGTTGTTTTTCTGGAGAAGTTACACTATATCAAGGCGGTGGTGGATCTGGTAGTGGATCTGGTAGTGGATCTGGTAGTGGATTTGGTGGAAGTGCTCCAACTTTTGATAAATCAATTAATACTAAACTAAAAAATCCAAGTGTTTTTTAATGAATAGTTTGTAAAAAATTAAGAGTTCAGATAATTCAAAACAGTTTGACATATACCTTCATAGGTTTGCATCTTTGAAGTGAGTAAAGGCTCAAAACCCTTTTTTACAATATGATTAGTAGTAGTATTGCCAATACTGATGATTTGTGTTTTTTTTGGATTATAGTTTAAACAAAAAGCATCAAAACAAGAGGGGCTAGTAAAGACTGTATAGCACTCATACTTATCCAACAATTCAATCAAATTATTTTTTTTTATTTTATTTAAAATTGTCTTGTAAACAATAATTCTTGAAATATTACAAAACTCATTGAGTTTTTCCTTGAATGAATTTTGAGCCAAATTACCTTGAACTAGTAAAACTCTAGATCCTATGAAATTATTTAATTTAGATAATTCATCCACCATCATATGAGAATAATTTCTTTTCGCTATGTAATGTGTAACAAACTTTTTTTTTTTTAAAAACTCTGCTGTCTTTGAACCAAGAGAAATTATTTTTGGTAAAATTTCTTCGTTCTTTATTTTTTTGTGAAAAAATCTTACCCCGTTTTTTGATGTGAAAATTATAAAATCAAATTTATTTAACTCTAAATCTTTGTATTCTATACTTACAGTGGAAATCATTGGAAAATGAAATACCTGATACATACTTTTAAAAAGTTCATTAAAATCTGAATTAACAAATTCGTTAGTTAAAATTATTTTTTCTTCTTTATACATTTAACAATTCTTTATATCCTCTTTTAACAAATTCATTGTATGCTTTTTCTGAAATTTTTTTATAATTATCTATACTATCAGAAATTGAAATTGTAATATCTTTCATTTTTTTCAGTGAAAATAGCATTGCAGTAAAATATATTTTTCTGTTTTTAAATTGAGCATATGCAGCAACTGGCGCATTACATCCTAAACCAAATTTAGTAAGTAAAGACCTCTCAATACTTGTGGATGCATATGATTCAAAATCATTTACTTCATTTAGTATTTTTAAAACTCTATCATCATTTTTTCTAGACTCTATAGCAATAGCTCCTTGACCTGCGGCTGGAATCATTTCATCTAATTTGAAATAGTAAGCAATTCTATGCTGAAGATTAAGTCTATTTAAACCTGCCTCTGCTAAAACTAAAGCATCGCAAAAACCATTATCTAACTTATTAATTCTAGTATCTATATTTCCTCTAATTTCTTTTATCTTAAAAAAAGGATTAATTTTAAGCAATTGATATTTTCTTCTAATTGACGATGTTGCAATAATTGAATCATTTGGAAGGTCATGAACTGATTTATTGTTTTTAGAAATTAAAACATCTATTGCAGAATCTCTTTTTGGAATTGATGAAATCATGACTTCAGAATTATTTTTGGTTGGTAAATCCTTTAAACTGTGCACAGAGATATCAATATTATTTTTAACAAGTTCATTTTGAATTTCATTAACAAAAAAACCTTTATCCACTAAATTTTGAACACTTTGAGATAACATCAAATCTCCTTTAGTTTTTACAACTTTGATAAATAAATTTAAATCATGATTTTTTTTTAAAATATTTTTTTTTACAATGTTTGACTGTTCTAGTGCTAGTTTGCTTCCTCTGGTTCCAATAACTATTTTTTTATCCATGAAATTGATTTTGAAAAGTAGTTAATTCTTTTCTGTAGGCTTTAAAAAAATTTTAGATTTATATTTATTTTTTTTAATATAATTATATTTTGTGTGCCACTTGATGAATTTATTTTGGAAAATATCAATATACTTTTCAGCTTTTTTTATTTCTTTTGTTCTTGATTCTTTGTTTTTTTCTATTTGATTTTTTAAGTGATCTAAATTAAACTCAATAAGTTTATCATACTTTTTTATAAAATTTATATTTCTGGGCACTGATAAATCAATAAAGATTATTTTTTTTAATAACTTTTTGATGATTTTATCTATATCTGTGTCAGTTATTAAAGGGGTTTTTGAGGACGTTAAAAAAATCACAAAATCCATCTTTGGAATAAAATCAATATAATCTTTAAATGGTACTTTTATAATACCAAATAATTTATGAAGCTTGTTAAGTTGAACACTAGATCTGTTAGTAACAAAAATATTATTTACGGTTTTTGATTTTAAGTGTTTAATTGAAAGTTTAGACATTTTTCCTGCACCAACAATTAAAATATTTTTTGATTTTAGACCAAATATATTATTTAAATTTTTAATTAGGACAGAGGAAATTGATGTTGAACCCTTGTTAATTTTAGTATTTGTACGAATATATTTACTACATTCTAATGATTTTTGTATTAATCTATTTAAAAAAGGAGAAAGATGGTTGTTTTCAATAGAAAATTTTAATGATTTTTTAATTTGATCAACAATTTCATATTCTCCAATAACCATTGACTCAATACCACAGGCAGTTCTAAAAAGATTAGTTGTAATTTTATCTACTTTAGTTTCAATATAAAATTTATTTCTATCTATTTTCTTTTTCTTAAAAATCTCAATCGAATTAATTAAACTTTCAATATTGATAGGTGAACTTTTATCACTGTGAATATAAAAATCAGTACGATTACAAGTTGAAAGAATAAATATTCCATCAAATTTTAAACTTTGTTTTAAAAACTGAAAAAAATTATTTTTTTCATATTCATCAAAATGAAAGGGCTCTCTTTCAGACAATGTTGTTTTTTTGTGATTTAAACTCAAAAGAAATATCAAAATATATTTTTTTTAATTTATACAAAGATAAATACCGATTCTATAAATAAAACAACGAAAAAAGTTCAATAATTTCGCAAAAGGTTCAATCTGTTAATTTAGAATAATTCTAAATAAACTAACTAAAGTAGTTCACAATAAAAATTCTTAAAAAATGATTTTTTTGTTATTAAAAAAAAACGATATTAAAGATTAAATTTACTAAATTTGCATAACTTTTTTAATTAAAAACTATACAATTTTGATTTTTCCAGATACAAGATTAAGAAGACTTCGACAAAATAAACATATAAGAGATATGTTTGAAGATGTAAGCATTTCCACAAAAGACTTTATTTTACCAATTTTTGTTTGTGAAGGAAATAAAATAAAACGAGAAATAAAATCACTTGATGGACATTATGAATATTCAATTGACGAACTTATAAAATATTGCGATATAATTAAAAAAAATGGAATTTCCTCTATCATTCTTTTTGGAGTAACCGAAAACAAAAATGACAATTGCTCTACCGCAATTGATGGTAATGCAATAATACCAAAAGCAATCAGGGAAATCAAAAAAAATAATAAAGACATAATTATTATTGCTGATTTATGTAATTGCGAGTATACTGTGAATGGACAATGTGGAATTGTTGTTGACGGAGATGTTGATAATGATAAAACAAATGAAATTTTAGCTAAACAAGCCATAATTTTAGCACAATCTGGCGCAGATGCAATTGCCCCTTCCGACATGATGGATGGACGGGTAAAGGTGATAAGAAGAAAACTTGATTTAAATGGGTTTCAAAAAACTTTAATTTTTCCATATTCAGTAAAATACGCTTCAGCCTTTTATAGTCCGTTTAGAAAAGCTGCAAATATAAATGTTTCCAATATTGATAGAAGAACATACCAAATGAATTACAAAAATTCTGAAAGCTTCATTAACGAAGTTAAATTAGATATTGATGAAGGAGCAGATGCAATAATTATCAAACCAGCATTAATTTACTTAGACATAATATGGAGAGCAAAACAACTTTATAAATTACCAATTATTAGCTACAATGTTAGTGGAGAATTTTTATTAATGAAATCAAATATTAAAAATGAATTCTTTGATTATGAAAATTGTTTATATGAGTCTATGATTGCTCTTAAAAGAGCTGGTTCTAATGCAATAATTTCATATCATGCTCTAGAAATGGCTAGAATTATTAAAAATCATGATTAAACGAAAAAGTATTTCAGCTTTTAAAGAAGCAAAAAAATTTATAGCTGGAGGTGTTAATTCTCCTGTCAGGTCTTTTAAATACGTTAACTCAAATCCAATTTTTTTTAAAAAAGGAAAAGGTTGTTATCTAACTGACTTAGACGATAATAAATACATAGATTGTGTGTCATCTTGGGGACCACTTTTGTTTGGATACTCAGATAAAGAACTAATTAAGTCCATTAATGATTGTGTTGTCAACGCTACTACATTTGGCGCACCAACTGTTCTAGAAAATGAAATGGCAAAAAAAATTATTGAGCTTGTTCCTTCAATTGATAAAGTAAGGATGGTTAACTCTGGAACTGAAGCGACCATGAGCGCAATAAGGTTAGCCAGAGGTTTTACAAAAAAAAATATCATAATGAAATTTAGTGGCAACTACCATGGACATGGTGATAGTTTCTTAACAAAATCTGGATCTGGAATGATGAGTCTAAATCTTCCGAATAGCTCTGGGGTAACAGAAAATATTGCAAAAGAAACTTTAAATGCCGAATATAATAATATTAAATCTGTAAGTGAACTTGTAAAATATCACAAAGGTAAAATTGCAGCAATTATTATTGAACCAATTGCTGGAAATATGGGTTTAGTTAAATCAGAAATAAATTTTGTCAAAGATTTAAGAAAAATATGTAGTGATAACAATATCCTACTAATATTTGATGAAGTAATGACTGGATTTCGAGTTGCTAAGGGAGGAGCTCAAGAAATTTATGATGTTTACCCGGATATAACAACACTCGGCAAAATAATTGGAGGAGGATTGCCAGTAGGTGCTTATGGTGGAAATAATGAAATAATGGATTACCTTGCCCCTAATGGACCTGTTTATCAAGCTGGAACTCTTTCTGGAAACCCTCTTGCTATGTCAGCCGGATTGAGTACTTTAAATAAACTATCAAAAGAAGTATATATTAAACTTGAAAAAATATCTTCCAAAATTCAATTAGGTATAGAAGAAATTATCAAAAAAGAAAATATTAATGCCATAATTCAAAGACAAGGTTCGATGATGACATTATTTTTTACTAAACTAAAAAAAATAGAAAATTACAACGATGCACAAAAATGTGATACTAAAACATACTCAAAATACTTTAATATCATGTTAGAAAATGGTGTCTACCTCCCCCCATCACAATTTGAAGCAATGTTTATTTCAACTGCTTTGAAGGAAAATGACATAAATAAAATAATTGATGCAAATAAAATTGCATTAAATAAAATTAAATAATGGATTCAATATTTTTAAAAGCAATAAATAAAGAAAAAACTAAAAGACCTGCTGTTTGGTTTATGAGACAAGCAGGTAGAATATTACCATCATACTTGAAACTTAGAGAAAAATATAGCTTCAGAGATCTTATGAACGAGCCCATATTAGCCTCACAAGTAACAAGATTACCTATAAATGATTTAGGAGTCGATGCAGCTATTCTTTTTTCTGATATTCTAGTCATTCCTGAATCATTAGGTATGAATGTGAAGTTTTTAAATAGTGGCCCAAAATTTGATAAAACATTAGAAATTGAAAAGTTTGACGAAGACCAACTTGAATTTAATCCTTCATCACTAGATTATATTTATAGAAATATATTGCAAACAAAAAAAGAGTTAATTAATAAACCACTTATTGGATTCTGCGGGGGACCGTTAACTATTTTTCTTTTTATGTTTAAAAAAAACAACTCTATTAAAGAGTTTCACAATGTAATTAAAAATTTATATGAACATAGAAGAAAATGCGAAAAAATATTAACTAAAATAACTGAGGCTTCAATTAAATACGTTGAAAAACAAATTGACAATGGAATTGATTGTTTCCAATTATTTGAAACATATTGCGGTTTAGTTCCTGAAGATTTATATTTTGAAATGTTTATGCCTCATGTAAAATCTATTATGAACGCAGCAAAAAAAAAGAACTGTAAAACAATATTTTTTCCAAAAAATCTTTCAACTGGATTAAATAAAATTGAACCTGAAATTTGCGATTACGTGAGTATAGATTGGCAAATAAATCTAGAAAAAGCAAGAGAAATTCTAAATAAAAAAATAGGAATTCAGGGAAATATGGATCCAAGGATATTTTTTGCTTCAAACTCACATATTGATGACTATTTAAATTCTTTGAAATCTTTTGGTAAAAAAAATAACAATTGGATATTCAATCTTGGACATGGCTTTATCCCAGGTATTAAAAAAGATAAAGTTAACAGAGTAGTAGAATGGATTAAAAACAATAAATGGGGAAGATAAATGAAAATTAATGAAATAATAAATACATATAACTCCTCTGGACCAAGATATACGTCTTATCCGCCTGCAACTTACTTTAATAGGTCTTATGAGAATAAAGATTTTATCAAAGATATTATTAATTCTAATAATGAAAATCCTAAAAATATCTCGTTCTATATTCATATTCCATTTTGCCCTCAAATTTGTCACTTTTGCGGCTGTACAACAGAAAAAGGCTTTACTAAACCTTTTATAAGAAAGTATATTGACGCATTAATGAAAGAAATTACTTTTATATCAAAATATATTGACAAGGAAAGAAAAGTATCTCAAGTTCATTGGGGAGGAGGAACTCCAAATGCAATTTCTATGAGATACATAGAAGAAGTGACAAATTTTATTAAAAATAATTTTAAACTAACTGAGAAATATGAAATGGCTATTGAATGTAGCCCTGCCTATTTGGATTTTAAACATGTTGAACAATTAAAATATTTTGGGTTTAACAGAATATCATTAGGCATCCAAGACTTCAATATAGACGTTTTAAATGCCATAAATCGTAAAGGGTCTAAGCATCCAATTGATAAATTAGTGGAAAAAATACATTATGAAGGATTCAAAGGAACAAATATTGATCTTATTTATGGATTACCTCTTCAAACAGAAAAAAGTTTTCAAAAAACTCTTGAGAAAACTTTAAAACTTGACGTTGATAGAGTTGTAACATTTTCATACGCCCATTTACCCTCTGTTTTTACAAGACAAAAAGTATTAGACAATATAGGTTTTCCTAGTACTCTCGAAAAAGCAAAAATGTATTTAAATGGCTTTAATTACTTTACATCAAATAATTATAATGCCATAGGTATTGATCATTATGCAAAAAAAAGTGACGAACTTAGTGTAGCCTTAAAGCAAAAAAAATTGGGAAGAAATTTTCAAGGATACTGTACAAAATCAAATACAGGACAAGTTTATGGTATTGGCGCATCTTCAATCTCTCAGTTATCATCTGCATACAGTCAAAATATTAAAAATGGAGCAGCTTACATTAAAGCAATAGAAAAAAACAACGTGGCTGTATTACGAGGCTATAGAGTAAGTAAAGAACAAAAAATCATCAGAGAATCTATTAATTCAATTATGTGTAATAATTATCTAGATTTTAGCGAAATAAGTGATTTATATTCAACAAAAATTGATACAATAAAGGAAATAGTAAATTATAATGATTTTAAATTAGAAGATTTTAAAAAAAGTGGATTTGTTGAAACGAATAAAAACAAAATATTAGTAAATGAATCTGCAAGATTAGTCGTTAGAAACATTGCAATGAGATTCGACCCACTAATTTCAGATAAAAAAGGGATTTACTCTAAAACAATTTAAATAAAAACAATGAGAGATGAAAAAAACTGGTGTCCTTATGGTAAATCTTGGAACCCCCAAGAGTCCAAAAACAAGTGATGTAAGAAGTTATTTATTTCAGTTTTTAAACGACAAGAGGGTTATTGATCTTCCATGGTTAATCAGAAAAATATTAGTTAATCTAATTATTGTTCCATTTAGAGCTCCAAAGTCGGCTAAGGTATACAAAGAACTTTGGACAGATAAAGGGTCTCCTATAATTTATCACACAAAAAGTTTAAAAGAAAAGTTACAAAAAAAACTTGGAGACGATTTCTATATTGAGTATGCAATGAGATACAAGAACCCATCATTAGAAAAAGCACTGAATAAACTCAAAGTTAAAAACTTAAATCAAATTATTATAATTCCGTTATTCCCACAATATGCTTCAGCTACAAACGGATCTGTTATTGAAGAAGTTATGGGAATAATAAAAAAATGGTGGGTTATCCCTGAAATAAGTTTTGTTTCCCAATTTTATAAAGAGAAATTATTTTTAGATGCTTTTGCTGAAAATGGAAAAAAATATAACTTAAAAGATTATGATGAAATTATATTTAGCTTCCATGGGTTGCCAGAAAGACATGTAGACAAAGTATATGAAGACAGTTTATGTCAAGAAAATGACTGTGAAAAGGGAATTACAAAAAAAAATCAATTCTGTTACAAAGCAACATGTTATGAAACCGCTAAACAAATAGCGAAAAGACTAAAAATAAAAGAAAATGATTACACTGTAGCTTTTCAATCGAGACTTGACAATAAATGGCTACAACCTTTTTCTGACGATATTATTAAAAAAAGTGCAAAAAAAGGAGATAAAAAAATACTATGTTTTTCGCCTTCATTTGTTGCAGATTGTTTAGAAACAATAATTGAAATTGGAGATGAGTACCAAGAAATATTTGAAGAATATGGTGGAAAAAAAGTTCAACTTGTTGAAAGTTTAAACGATAATAATAAATGGGTTGAATGCTTAAAAAAAATTGTATTGGACAGAACAATTTAATTTCATAAAATATTCTTTATAAAAAAATTTAAAGTACTAAATAATAATTCATGAAAAATAAAATATATGATGTTGGAATAATTGGAGCTGGGATAACCGGATTAACACTTTCTTATTACCTTAAAAAAAAGGGATTGAAAACTTGTTTAATTGAAAAATCAAATAAAGCTGGAGGTGTTATTATAACAAAAAAAATAAACGGTTTTATTTGTGAAGAAGGTCCAAATACAATCTTATTAAATAATGAATCAATTATTAATTTAATAAATGATTTAAAATTAAATAATAGTGTGATTGAAGCTGATAAAAGTATTAATAAAAAATATATTTTACACAATAACAATATTGTATTAATGCCAAATAAAATTCTAAATTTTATAAAGAGTCCCCTTCTCAACCTTTCTTCTAAACTTAAAATAATTTCTGGTTTATTATTTATAAAAGATAAAAAATCTAAAACTGTATATGATTTTTTTAAAAATAACTTCAGCGAACAATTACATGATAATATTATTGAGCCATTTTTAAATGGAATTTATGCAGGAAATACAAAAAAATTATATTTACAACATGCAATGCCATTTTTATGGAAAATTCTTAAGAAAAATAGTAGCCTATTACTTTATTTGATGTTTCAAAATAAAAGAAAAAAAAGGAAAACAATATCATTTAAAGAGGGAAATAAAACTTTAATTGACAAACTAGTTGAAGAAAATAAAGATAGTATTAATTATTTATTTAATGTTAAAACTATTAATTCTAAAGAAAAAATAAATATTATAGAATCAGATTGCAAAAAAAAAATTCAATGTAAAAAAATCGTTTCAACAATTCCAATTAAAAAACTCATAAAGATTTTAAAACTAAAACCAAAATATTTAACAAGCAAAAACAATTACAACCCAATTGATGTTTTTCATTTTAAATATTGTGCAACTGAGAAGTATAAAATACCTAAAGGTTTTGGACTATTATCTAAATCAGATGAAAAAAAAACATTTTTAGGAATTCTATTTAGTAGCTTCATCTTCCCTAATCATTCACCAAATAAAAGTGAACTTATTACAGTTCTTTCAGGTGGTGAAAAACAAAAGAATCTTTTCAAAAAAGAAATTAATATAATTTCAGAAAAGATAAAAAAAGAAATTAAAGAACTTTTTAATTTAAATAAGTTAGAGCTTTTAAATAAAAAAAGATGGATTAATGCTATACCTAATTATGGTAAAGAAATAAATAATACACGAAAAGAAATTAGACACATTGAAAGAAAACATAAAAATTTACATGTAATTGGAAACTTTTATGAAGGCGTTTCTGTTAGTTCATGTATTTCTATTGCCAAAAAAACATCAAAAAAATTTAATAATGGAAATCAATATAGAAAATAAAATTTTTGTAAACATTTATAAAAATAATGAATCAAAAACTAAAAAAGTTTTCAGAAAAGTAGAAATGAATCAAATCCAATTTCATTTTAATATTAATGGTGAATTTACATTAGAGTTTAATAAAAATTACAAAATTAAACTTAAAAAAAATAAATGCATTTTACTTTACAATTCAAAAAAACGAATTAATCTTAATGCTGAAATAAATAAAAATTCTACAACGGTATCATTTGTCATTTCTTTATTTGAACTTCACAGACTTTTATCAAATCAAGATATTTATATACCGACAATTATTAATATAAAAGAAAAATACTACGAAGAACTAGAACTAGATAAATCATTATTATACGTGTTAAACCAAATTAGTAATTACGATAGTTCAGTAAATACTCAAAAACTTTTTTTAAAAGCAAAAATTTATGAAACATTCAGTCTATTGTTTAAAAACAATAAAAGCTCAGAAAGTTGCCCTTTTACAATCAATAATGATCTTTTAACTAAAATAAGATTAGCAAAAGAAGAATTAATAAAAGATGTTTCTAAAACACCAACTCTGAATGAAATTTCTGATATTATTAAAATAAGTCTTAAAAAACTTAAAATAGGTTTTAAAGAAGTCTACGGTTGTTCAGTATATCAATACGCATTAAATCATAAACTTGAACATGCAAAAGATTTACTAATTAAAGGAGAAAATAATATAAACGAAATAAGTTTACTTGTTGGCTACAGTAACTCAAGTCACTTTATTGCAGCATTTAAAAAAAAGTATCACGTAACTCCTTTTAATTTCATTAAAAATATGTCTTTAAAAAAATAAATTTTTTATAAAGTAATTATAATAATATTACTAATAAGTGATTTTAAGGTAAAAATAATTGTAACAAAATGTAAAAAAGACCATAATCTTTGATTAGAATTATCTTTAGCAGAATTTATTATCGGAGTAACACAATAACAAAATACCATTAACAAACAACTAACTAAACTTAAATAAAAAATAAACTTATCATCTTGTTTTAAAATAAAAAATAATAATAAATTAATGAAACTTAAAAAAGCAATAAGTAAAAAAAAATTTGGCCAAATAAATCTTAAAAAAATACTTGCTTCTTGCTTACTAATTATTTTGTTAACTGAGGGAGCTATCAACAAAGATTGAAATAAAATAACACCAACAATAATACTTGATAATACACTTGAAATATATTCTAACATAGACTTGTAAACTATTTTCTTTTTGCCTTAGCTATTTCTTTAAAATTTACTTTTTCATAAAAAAAACTACATTCCTCAAGTAATTTATTACCAAATTCCAAACTCCAATCTTTGTGTAATGATAGATCAATTTGAGTTGGTGGAATAATATTAAATTTTACAGAGTAAAAATCATTTATTGAACCAGGAAGAGAAATATTACGAGCATAATGAAAATTATCAATTAAATTAATGTGAGGTACTAAATCAATAAAAGTACTGAGTCCTGTTTTTTCATTAGTTATTTTAGCATTAATATATAAATAAGGCACAAAACCATTTTGTACTGCTCCAACAGGAATATTATTTAAATCCCAGTTTACTCGAGCTTCAATATGAACGTGAGTTTCTAGTTCTGATAAATGCATAGAACCAGGCATGATATGGTCTTTAACTGCTCCTTCAAAAATAAAAATGATACCAGGTTCAACTCTCTCTTCTCCGATTACTAACTCAGGGGAATTTTTTTGAGAGTAAAGAACACTAACAAAAATAAAAAAAAGTAAAAAAGTAAAACGTTGCATAGTTCATCAAAATTTAGTTTAAATATAGATATTTACTTTATTTATTTAACAAATTAAATGTTAAATATTATCATAAATTATTCAATTAAAATCACTTTGTGAGGCCTTAAATCAATGGATAATTTTTTAACATAAAATTGATCTATAATAATGAAAGATAAAGCTGAAAAATCATTTATTGATTCTACCGCTTTGTCTTTTAAAACTATATTATTAATTATCATATATTCACTGAGATGATTTAAATGGTGTTCGGCTATTTTAAGAGAATCTGGACCAGAAAATTGCCACACTAATTTAATATTTTTCATTCTAATAATATTTATACTTATTTAAAATGCATTAATACCAGTTATATCTCTTCCAGTTATTAATATATGCATTTCATTAGTACCTTGATAAGTTATCAAAGTTTCTAAATTAATTATGTGCCTCATTATTGAATAATCATTAGTTATTCCCATTCCACCTAATATTTGTCTCGATTCATGAGCAATAGATTGAGCAATTTTAACATTGTTTCTTTTAGCCATTGAAATTTGTTCATAAGTAATTTTTTTATTCTCCATTAACTCACTTATCTTAAATGTTAAAAGTTGTGCCTTTGATATTTCTGTTATCATCTCAACTAATTTTTTTTGGATTAATTGTTTACTTGCAATTGGAGCACCAAATTGTTTTCTCTCAATTGAATACTTTAAAGCAGTTTCATAACATTCTTCGGCAATACCCAGAGCACCCCAAGAAACAGCATAACGACCTATATTTAAACATTCATAAGCATCTTTTATAGACTTGGTTCCTGGTAATAAATAATTTTTTGGAATAACTGAGTTGTCAAAAAATAATTCTCCTGTATGAGAGGAACGAAAGGACCATTTATTTTTAATTGTAGTAGATTTAAAATTTGAAATATTTTTTGTTTCGACTATTATTCCTTGAATATCATTTAAATCATTTCTAGCCCAAACAATTGAAATATCAGATTCTTCAGCATTTCCAATCCATAACTTTGAACCATTAATAATAATATTTTTACCATTAATTTTAAACTTAGTTAGCATATTAGAAATATCAGACCCGTGACTTGGTTCAGACATCGCAAAACATCCAGTAATTTTACCAGAGGCGAGATCCGGTAAATATTTTTTTTTTTGTTCTTCTGAACCAAATGAATATATTGAGTACATAACTAACGAAGTCTGAATGGAACTCATAACACGAACTGAGCTATCACCTTTTTCTAGCTCTTTCATCATAAGACCATAAGAAATAAAATCTAGATTTAAACCACCATATTTTTCAGGAAAAATTGAACCAAAAGCACCTAATTCAGCAAGTTCTGATTTTAAATTAATCGGTTCACCAGAAATAAATGAATTTTGAATATTAGGTCTAACATATTTATTTACCCATTTTGTAGTAGATTCTAAAATAATTTTTTGCAAATCATTCAAATTAGAATAAAGTTTAAAATAATCAGTACTCATGAAAACAAAATTAAGAAAAATTACTATTTATAATCATTCTAAATAGTTATTTTTACTATATGAAAATAGGTTTAATTTATGGAAGTGACACAGGCTACACTCATCAAGTTTCAGATGGAATAAAAAGTTGTTTTGAAAACTTTAATATAACCTTACATGAAATTCATTTAATAGATAAAAAAATAATATTAATGTATGATTTTTTGATTTTTGGAGTGCCAACATGGCATGTTGGAGAGTTACAAAGCGATTGGGATTATTATTTTGAAGAATTTAAATCAATCAATTTTAAGGGCAAATTAATTGCAATTTTTGGACTTGGGGATCAAATTGGGTATGAAGATAATTTTGTAGATGGAATTGGAATTATAGCCAAAGTAATAATAAAAAATAATGGTACTATAATTGGTGATTGGAGTACAAAAGGCTATGAATTTAAAAAATCAAAAGGTTTAAAAGATGAAAATAACTTTTATGGATTAGCTATTGATGAAGATAATCAATTTGATAAAACTGAAGAAAGAATTATAAAATGGTGTAAAATTTTAATTAATCATAAAGAATTTCAAAAATTAATTTAAAAAAAATAATATGTTGAGTAGTGAAAAAAATTAGATGAAATTAGAGTCCAAAATCTTTTAATTTCATAAAAAAATAGGGAAAATTGTCGGGGTAGCAGTAAATGAACCCCACCCTATTTAACTGATTATAGCAGTTTAACAAAACAAATTTTGCGCCGCTTTTTGCGCCGTCAATCAACTCGTTATATTTAAATATAAAAATTAATATTTTAACAGAGGAATTTATTTTAGAGTATAAACAGACTAAAATTGAAATAATTTCAAAGCTTTTTCAGTAAGCATCTCAGTCCTTTTAATAATACTATCCTTATTCCATGTAGTAGCATCTTTTAAGTTTTGATTTAACCACAAGCCATTCTTAAATCCAATATATTTACCATCCTTAGTTCTGTTTTGTTTTTTCTCAAAAGACATATTGCTTAATTGAGAATTATGACCCGTTAAAGTAAGATTACCAAGCTTGTGTACATATTCTGAACGAATATTTCTCGCTTCAGCTACATCACCACCGGCAATCATGTCAACCCAAAATGAAGGGATGTTTTCACCTTGAGGAAAAATATGTTCAACAGTCCATATAAACTTCTTTTTATCTCTAAAATAAAAGTTGGTATATATTTCATCTGTTTGTGTTTCACTTAGTTCAATAGATGACAAAACAAATCTTACAGCACCTACATTCTCTTCATATATATCTCCCATTAGTTTCTTAGCAAATAGTTCATCATCAGCAGGCTTACCAACTCTTAAAACCACTTCCTTAACCTTATTAAAATCATAATGATCATGATTACTTATCTCTGAAATAATTTCTATAAAGTAATTTGTTAAATTTCTTGTACCTGGGAAGTCAGTCACATTTCTTCTAATAAAATACTTACATAAAAGATCAATTAATTCAATCTCCTGCTCCTCATTAATATTAAATCTTTTTTCTAAAAACATTAATAACATGTATGCATCAGCAGCATTAACATTTTCCAAGTTTCTTAACGCATAGATTAAATTTTTGGAGTTTTCACCTTGTTCATATTCTATATTCAAACTATAAATACTAGAGCATTCTTCTAATTTCTGTAAAATACCCTCCGCATCTCTATCAATGAGCTCTTCATAAATTCTAATTAAGTTAGATTTTATAGCCTTTGGAGCACGTTTGACCTCAATATCTGAATCTACTTTAAAAGCATTATAAAATTGTCTTAAAAAACGTTCCTGAACACTATATTCATCAGTTAGATTATTCACAACCTTACTCCAACGTTCAAAATTAATATCAATAGAATTTGGATGGTCTTTTTCTAATTTTCCTAATAATTTATTTTTAATTAAATCGACTGCAGAAAGAGGAACACCTCTATTGTTTAAAGTTTCAAATAAAGTGAAAGCATCTGAATGATTAGAAACATCAATTTTCACAATAGTTGCACTATTTAATTTACTAAGTAATTGTTGAGCTTTATTATAATTAAAAATAGGATTCCCTTCTCCATCTTCTGCAGTTAATCTATCAAAAAAATAATCAAAAGCTTTGGACATTCTTCTGAGTCCTAAAAATTTTGGTTTTTCAAGGGGTTTATTCACTCCATCTCCAAAAACCTCATAAAACATCCAATTATAATCATGGAAATTACCAGCAGAATATGATGGTGTGACTCTTGGGTTTTTATTTTCTAAAACAATTTTTTGTCTTAATCCAAAAAGTTTATACTTCTGTTCTTCATTATCTAATGGTAGATTTTTAGATAAATAATGATAAATAGCTAAATAAAAAAGGCTGATTGTTGTCATCCTTTGTTGACCATCAACAAGTTCAAGAATCGGCGCTTTTAAAGAATCTGTTTGTGTATTAATACAAATAATTGAACCTAAAAAATGACCGCCTTGACTTTCGTCAACATCATCAAATAAAGATTCCCAATTAAATTTGGACCAAATATATTCCCTTTGATATTTTGGAATATAATAGTGACCTTGATTTTCTGAAGCAAACAGTTCAGTTAAAGATTTATTTGCAGTGTGTTGTATCATAATTATATTTTACAGAACCTAATATAAGAAATTAACAGATGTTAATTATTTGAGAGTATAAAAGATATTTAATTATAAATTAATAATACTCTTTAATATATGCATATGCTCTCTCAAACAATACTTGATCCTTATGTAATTTGTACTTTAGTAATGATTTCCTGAGTGCTTTTTGAACTTCTCTCTCCCCTTGATTAGAATGTTGCCATCCAGGAAAACTAATTGCCCGAACTATTGTGTCAATATCATTAACTATACGCTCCACTACAGCAGGTGTAGAATCGGTTTTTAATTCTAAAAACAACTCAGTTAAAGCTGCTTTTGGAGACTTGTTTTGAATTTCATCGATTAGTTCTTTTTCCGCTTGGACAGTTTCTTTTGCTAGTTTACACAGTTCTTTGACAAACTCGATTGAGGAAATTAATCCACGCTCAGCTTTATCTCTTAAATCCTCTAATCGATCACTCAATTTTTTAAACATTGGATCATCTGAATGTTTCTTAAATCTTTTAATTAGAATTTTTTCAAGTTTTTTACTATTCTTAGGATCTGGATTATTAAAAATATCTTCTATAACATCTGCATCTAAGACAAACTCATCTAATTGGTGCACATCACCTACATGAATATTGTCGTGTATCAGTTTAGTTGTCTGTGCCCCCAATGAAAACCATAACAGTTTTCCTATATTATTTGAAGCTGGACGAACAGATTCAAAAACTTGAGACAACCATTTGTAATCATCATTGTAGAGGTCTAGTATATTATCTGGCGAAAGTGATTCCCACAACTTAGACAAGTATTTATAATCTTTTGCAAAAGCATCTTTAGTTTTATCTGTCTTAATTGCATTTTGGGCTAATTCTAAACCCTCAAAACCCTCAATACTTCTATCAACACCCTCAAAATGACTAAGAGCATTCTTAATTGCAAGGGGTAGTTTATCTCTTAAATCTGAAAGATTTGTAATCACTTTCTTAATAGATTCCTCGTCAAATTGTAAAGCTTTAGCTGCATCATCAAAGATTCCAAAATAATCTACAATCCGACCAAAGTTTTTATTTGGGTATAATCTATTTGTTCTACATATGGCTTGTAATAAAGTGTGATCTTTTAATGACTTATCTAAGTACATTGTTTGTAAAATTGGAGCATCAAAACCAGTTAACAACTTAGCAGTAACTATAATGAATTTAGTTTCTGAATTTTTATCACAGAATTTTTCAATTATTTTTTCTTGCTTACTTTTATCAATCCCCCATTTTTGCTTAAAATCAAAAGGGTCATTAGCAGAAGTTGATATAACTACACTACTAGCTGACTCATCAAAGTACTTATCTAGTTCTTCTTTGTATAAAACACAAGCATGTCTATCTGGAGTAACAATCATTGCTTTGAAACCATGAGGATTTACTTTTTCTTTAAAATGACAAGCAATATCCTGAACAATCTTAGAAACTCTTTCCGGTGATTTTAAAAATGCAGACATCTTTGCTGACTTTTGATTTAAAGCATCAGCCTCTTCATCTGATAATGCTTGATTAGCTCTAAAATCTGCCATTGCTTTGTCAATAGTTGATTTATCTACGTGTACATCAACTAATCTTGGTTCAAAATGAAGTGGTAAAGTTGCATCATCACGAATAGAGTCATGAAATGTATATCTGGATATGTAACCACCCTCATCTTCTTCAGAACCAAATGCCCAAAATGTATTTTTATCAG
>CEUK01022988.1_pt1 | contig 33951 bp, 31 predicted proteins | sample 356451 | NCBI WGS metagenome assembly CEUK01 (sample SAMEA2622843, study PRJEB7988) | marine metagenome | isolation source: saline water (ENVO:00002010), including
TTATCCTTAATAAGGTATAACAAATGCAAAATAAAAATCAGAATTCTTTGGCTTATGACATCATTTGAAAATCCACAAACCATTAGGCACTTTCAATCAATTTGCGACAATTGCCAAGATCTAATTTATCAATCTCATACTATCTCAGAGTTGAAATTATTTAGTGATGGATATCTCCAAGCATTAAGGAATTGCAATAGTTTAGGGGCAAAAGATCAGGAAAAATTAGAGAAAATAATTGAGAGATGGATCCTAGATCCATCGAATTTCATGAGGCCAAATGACCAAGAAAAAAGACGGTTTTTGCATTAAAAAATTAATTTCTAATATTAATTTTTATTAACTTAAAAAAATCTAATACTAAGTTATGTCTTAAGACGCTAATTCAATTTCAATTTTTTCTTTTAATTCTCCGGAATTATACATTTCAATTAAAATGTCAGAACCTCCTAAAAACTCTCCTTTTAAATAAACTTGCGGAATTGTAGGCCAATTTGAAAACTCCTTAATTCCCTCTCTTATTTCAAAATCACTCAAAACATCAAAAGTAGAAAAATCAATACCTAAAGAATTTAATATTTGAACTACATTATTTGAAAACCCGCATTGAGGCATTAACTTTGTACCTTTCATAAATACCATTAATGGACTTGAATCAATTAATTTCTGGATTTTTTCTCTAGTTTGGTTTTCCATAAATCATTTCCTAGTTTGTGTTTTCAAAGCTAAAGCGTGGATAGCTTCTGAAGCTAATTCACTCTTCAGAGCAGCATATACTAACTGATGCTGTTTTATTAATGATAATCCATTAAATTCAGATGAGATAACCGTTACTTGTAAATGATCGTTTCCGTTAAAACAATCAACTATAACTTCAGAATTCGGAATTTTATTAGTAATTAAATTAATAACTTCTTTTTTGGTGACCATATTTATTATTTTAAAAACCTTTAAATGGAGTTTCGACAAACCCTAATTCTACTAAATCATTATAAGCTTTTTTCCCTTCATTACTTGTTGGAGACATAATCCTTATAATTTCAATTAATAGAGGAACTGCAACTTCCGGTTGTTTTTTTCTTTTAAATAATGAGGCAAGTCTGGAATTTGAGTCTGCCCAGATTTTGAGTGATTTCCTCCCTTTTTCATCCATCTCCCTTGGAATTCTTGCATCTAAACCTCTGAAAGAACCGTTTAAATCTCGATAAAAACCAGAGAGTTGTTTTGCAAGATTACGAGCTTTATCATAAGATTCTTTAGCTTTTTCAAAATCTCCGCTATTTATAAATAAATCTCCTTGGTCAAGAAACTTTTGAACACTAACTATAGATAACTGGTCATTTTTATTTAGAAGTATTTTATATTCATTTGGATCAGCATCATTCGGGTAAACAGTATTTGATGCAGAAAAGAATCCAAATACTAATAAAAATATTGGGACAAATTTAGAAAATCTCATATCAATGAATTAACAGAATTATTTTAACTGATGATGCAATCCTCTACCTACTAGTGTAAGAGCCTTTTTTTCTGCATCTTCAATTTTTACTCTAAGTTGATCATTGAAATTATCAATTTTGGATAAGGAAAAGTCATCAATTCTTATAGGTTTCCCAATACAAAGTGCAACTTCTCCCCTGAATTTAGGGTTGGTATTCTTGTAAGCAATGCCAATAGGAACGATATTTACACATGCGCCTTTTCTATTTGCAATAGAAGCCAGTCTAAAAAGACCTTGTTTAAAAGGTATTATTTTCCCTTTTTTATTAATTTTTCCTTCTGGAAAAATCACTAATTGATTTTGAGAAAGAATCAAATCCACTGCATATCTCAACGATAAAAGAGATGGGGACTGTTGGTTAATAGAAAAGCATCCTAACCTTTTTAAAAACCAACCTTGTATACCTTTCATTTCAGGATTTGTAACCATAAATCTACAATCTTTCTTCGTGATTCGTCTTCCAAGTGCAAATGTCAAAACAAGTCCATCCCACCTAGATCGATGAGTGGGAGCTAGGACGACTGAACCTTCAATAGAAGTTAAGATTTCTTGTCCTTTGATATGTTTTTTACTAAAAAAAATATTCATAACAACATCTTGAGTCAACCACATTGCCAATAATGCAAGAAGTGGCTGAACCCCATAAGTAATATTGCTTCCTTTATTAATCAAAAGAAAATTTAAATTTGTATTAATAATAAAATTAAACCCTAATAGTTTTTTATCGGCTAGCATTGGGCAGTTAAATCATCGTCTAATCTAAGAATTTTATTTCTATGGCAACACTAGGAGTAAACATTGATCACATAGCGAATGTAAGGCAGGCTAGAAAAACAATTGAGCCTGACCCTGTACAATTTGCATTCCTCGCTGAATTGGGAGGAGCTGACTCAATAACAGTTCACTTAAGAGAAGACAGAAGGCATATTCAAGATAGAGATTTATTTCTCTTAAAAGAAACAATCAAGACACAACTTAATTTAGAAATGGCTGCAACATCAGAGATGTTATCTATTGCAAAAAAAATTAAGCCAAAATATGTAACCTTAGTTCCAGAGAAAAGAGAAGAAATAACGACTGAAGGGGGATTAAATATCCAAGAAAATAAAGATTTTTACTCTAAATTCGTTGAAGATTTAAAAAAATCGGATATTTCTGTAAGTGCATTTATTGATCCAATTAGTTCCCAAATAAGTTGTTCAAAAGATATTGGCTGCGAATTTATTGAATTACACACTGGGAAATATGCTGATCTCAAGGGGGATGATCAAAATAAAGAACTTCAAAGATTAACTGAATCCTCTTATTTTGCCTCAGATTTGGGTCTTATTGTTAATGCCGGTCATGGATTAAATTATCAAAATGTTCTCAAAATTGCTTCATTAGAAAATATTAATGAGCTTAATATAGGACATAGTATTGTTTCTAGAGCTCTTGCAATAGGTCTTGAAAGATCTGTTCGAGAGATGAAGAACCTTATTTCAAAGAATTAAAAAAATGGCCAATTATTACTTTGTTGCTGCAAGTGAGAAATTCTTAACTATTGAAGAACCTTTAGAGGAAATTTTAAAGGAAAGGAGAAGAAACTACAAGGAAAATAATAAGGAAATTGACTTCTGGCTTTTAATAAAGCCAACTTTTTTAAAGGCAATACAATTCGCTGAAATATCTAAAAAAATTCCAAATCCACAAGCAGCTGTAATTTCTACTGATAAAAAATTTATATTGTTTTTGAAACTCAGACTTGAATTCGTTGCTTATGGTAATTTTGAAGCGCCTAATCCTGAAATCACAGATGCTCTAGCTGTTGAACAATAGTTACTTTAAAGAATTGCTTAATTTATACAAAACAAACAAAATTGAAATAATTACGGATGTTATCGCAAACGAATTATTTATAAATACGCCATCCATCACTGAAGAAGTGCATATTGGAGTAAATAACTATTATCTAAGAAAATGGATGAGAGATCAGATAACTTTTAAAAATCAAATTAGTGCATTGTACAAGTTAGAAACCATTACAAATCATAATGAAAATATATTAAAGAAATTTTTTCCAAAAGAAAGTTTTACCCAGTGGGATTTTGAATCAATAAAGTGGCGTATTATAAATAATTTTGATGAACTTAACACCTTTAAAGAGTCTAAGCCTCTTACAAAGTGGCTAAATCAATTTAAGCAAAATAGCAATACTTTAAATAAGGATATATATATTTTATGCAGCAAAATCGCAAAGATATTTTCGGACTATCTATTGTATAGGCCTGAACTAATAAAAAGTTGGCATGATAATGATTTAGATAATAAAAGTTTATTTAAAGGATTAAATGAAGATCAATATTGGCAACCTATTTTATATAAGTTGATTGAAAGAAGTGTCGAAGAGCAACCAACAAGTTTACTTATGATAGAGTTTATTAACAATAATCTAATTAGAAATAATATAGTTAAATATCTACCTAATCAATTTTATATTGTTTCTATAAATAATCTATCTAAATTACAAGTTAATTTTTATGTAAAACTTGCAGAATATATAGATATAAATATGTATATATTATCACCAGGCAATGATTTGTGGAACAGGATTAATACTGAAGAAGGAATTGTAAATTTTACAGAAAAAAAATATTATGAAAAAGAGAATAAAGAAACTATAGAAAAAATATTTGGAAGTTTTGGAGCAAGATTTGAAAACCTAATTGACGAAAATATTTCTGAACATAATTTAAAATTAAATTCTTATTTTCCATATTTTGATCCAACAGTTTCAAAAAATAATGAAAAGAAAGTTACATTATTAAAACAAGTACAAAAACAAATTATTGAGAATAATTATAAAAATAAAATTTTAATAAAAGAAAAAGATGAATCATTGGTTTTACGAGCGTCTTTAAATTACTTAGATCAGCTTAGATTCATTAAAAATAAAATCCAAGAGATAATTGATTCAGATAAGGATATTTCTTTTACTGACATTGCAATAGTCTCACCGCAGATAGAAAAAATTAAACCATATCTAAAATATGTATTCAATTCAGACTTTAAAATCCCTTACTTTTCCTTATTTGAAGACTATAGAGAAATTTCAGGTATATATAATTTTCTTTTAGAGATTATTGATATTTCAAAAAAAAGGATTTCCTTTGATGAAATCAATTCATTACTCAGTAATCGAATTGCTCAAGATATTTTCAATTTTGATGACAAAGAAAGAGAAGAAATACTTCTAATTCTTAAAGACTCTGGCTTCCATTGGGGACTTGATTCCTTAGAAAGGTTTGGAGATTTTAAAAATACCTTAGAATGGACGATTCAGAGAATCACATTGGGTTTGTTGTATGATGAAGATTTTTTTATAAAAGAAAAAAGTCTTAAATCATATATTCCAAAGAATTCAAGTTTGGATCTAAACAAATGGGTTTGTTTACTCTCTAAGATTAAGGAATATATAAACTTATTTAGAAGTAAAAATAGTTTTTTAAATTGGTTGAAGATCATAAGGAAAATTCTTACTGATTTGAACAATAAAAACTATCTTTTTATTGATGAAATAAAAAATATTACAGAAATACTAAATAAATATTCAGAATCAGTTAACACCAAAACAAATTTTGATATAAATGTTTTACAAGAGATATTTAATTTATGTTTTTCTAATAGAAAGAGAAATCCCGATAAAAGGAGAAATGAAATTTTAATAAGTGATATGGAAAAAGTGAGGTTAATACCTCATAAAATTATCTTTCTAATGGATATGAATGAAAATTGTTATCCTAGAAAAGTTACTAAGGAAAATATAAACCTGCTTAATAAATCCTTTAGAATTGGCGACCCTTCAGTTAGAGATAAAGATTTATATATGTTTTTAGAATTATTAATTTCATGTAGAGAAAAACTCATTATTACTTGGTCTGAAATTGATGATAAAAAACATAACCAAGAAATTTCCATGCCTATTAGAAAATTTAATAAGATTTTAGTTAATGATTTCAACTATGAAGATATAGGAAGATTAAATAATATTTCTGAATTAAAAGGATTATTAAATTCAGAAACAATTGCGAATAAAAATTATATAAGCAAAAATATAAATGAACTAAATTGGGAAGAAAAAATCTTTGATGATAAAAATTATAGATTAACTGAATTAAAGAATTGGTTTATATCTCCACAATTATATTGGTTAAATAAAAAGAATATTTTTCCAAATAATTTCTTTTCTCATAATGCTGATGATGAAACGGTAAGTAATTTTGAGAAATTCAAATTATTTAATAATATATTTAAAGAAAATAGTATAGATGATCCAAAAATAATTGAAAAACTTAATCAACTAAATATCAAAGAAAAAATAATATCTAATGGAATAATCGCACCAAATAATAGTATGGAATTTAAAGAGGGTGAATTAATTGAATTAAATAAAAGTCTAGTTGAAAAGCTAAAGCCTTTAAAAAAGATCGAAAGAATATATATTAAAAAAGGATCTAATAAAGAAGAATATTTTTTATTTGAAAATAAAATAGTTGAAATAATTCATTCAAATCTGAATTTAGCTAAAAGATCCGAGATATGGATAAGATTATTATTTATTTCTTCAATAAATAACAACATAACAAAAGCTTTAATTATTTATAGAAAAAATAATGAGTATAAAACAGAAAGTTTAAGTTTAAGAGGGAATATAAAATCATCCATTTTACTAGATCAATATATATTTATATATAAAAATTGTTCAGACAATTTTTTACCCATACCACCTGAGAGTAGTTATCAATATATAAAGGCAAAAACGAATAATAAGAATCCTGAAAAATCATTTTCTGATTCATGGTTAGGTACTAGTCAATATATAAAAGGGGAAAGACAAAAACCTGAGATGGAATTATGTTTTGGATATGATGTAAAACCTTCATTATTCTTAAATAACAAAAATTTTGATTCCTTAGCTATGAAGATTTATAGTTCCCTTATTAAAGCAAATGAAAAATAAATTTAAGATCAATATATCAGTCAAAAATTTTGATTTTTCCATTTACGATATTGGATTAGTGATATCGCAAGCAATATTAATATTCTTACACTTTATTGAAATAAATTTAATTAGTTACAAATTATTTTATGTAGAAAGTAAATTCTTTATTTATCTAAGCAAGATTTTAGTAATATCTGGGATTATTCTTTTATTAATCTCTATAAAATATTTAAAAAATAGTTTATCTCCTTTTCCAAAACCAAAAAATAATAAAGGATTTATATCAAGTGGTATCTACAGAATAATAAAGCATCCAATGTATTATTCAATTATTATTATATCTATAGGATTATTTTTTAAAAATCCTTCATTATATAATTTGTCTTTATCACTTTCATTAGGTTTAGTATTATTACTAAAAATTAGACAGGAGGAAAAATATTTAATAAATACATTTCCAGATTACTTGGCATACAAAAATAATCTTAAATTCTAAATTAATTTAATAATGGATATAAATAAAATAAAAATAGATAATAATTTCAAATTGATTGAAGCAAGTGCAGGAACCGGTAAAAGTTTTACATTAGCTCACATATTGATAAGAGGTATAATAGAAAAAAGACTAAATCCTGAAGACTTTTTATTACTTAGTTTTACTAAAAATACATGTAATGAATTAAGGACAAAAATAATTGAAAGATTAGAAAAATTAAAAGAATTTATTATCCATAAGAAATTTAATGAAATAGATAGTACATTAATTAATTGGTATAATAATTACAATAAAAAAAATATAAAAGACTTTGAAATTCTAGGAATTTTAGATAATTTCTATAACAATATTTATAAACTTAATATCACAACATTTCATGGATTTTGTAATAAGATTTCTGAAGACTATTGTATTGAAATTTCTTCCACTCAAGGAACTAAAATTGAAAACGATATAGATGAATTATATCAACATGTTATTAATGAAATATGGATTGAAGAATATTGGAAGCTTGAAACTGATATTATTAAAGCTATAGATAATAAAAAAATTAGTACGAAATATAGTAAAAAAAATATCACAAGAATTAATAAAAGTTTTTTATTTAATATTTTAAAGGATATTGATCAAGAAAACATATGTAATATAAAATTCGAAGAGAAATATAAAGATATAAAAACAAGTATATATCTAAAACAATATCTTCAAAAAAATTGGAAAGAGTTCTGTTTTTTATGGAAAGAAAAGGGTGAATTATTATTTAATTCATTGAAGGAGTTGGGAAAATTAATTGTAAATCAAGGATATAAAAGTAGAAACTATTCACCAAATCCGAAAAATAAAATAAAGGAAATAAATGACTGGATAAATTATATAAACAAAGAAATTGAATCAGGAAAATTTAATATAGTGATAAAAAAAATAACAAATGAAGACTTGCTTTCAAGATATTTTTATTGTAAGAATTACCAAAAAGAAATTGAAAATTATAAAATAGATTTAGATTTATCTTTCTTCGAAGATTTGCAAGAAAGAATTTATAATATTAAAGATGGCTTTTATAATGAACTAATCAGGATATTAATTAATAAATCTTTCTTAAGATTAAAAATATTAAAAGACAATAATTCTATTCTTAATTTCAATGATTTAATTAGAAGAATTGAAAATCACATACTGAACGAATCAAATAATAGTGAAAGTATTATTGACTTAAAAGAGAAGTATAAATTTATTTTGATAGATGAATTTCAAGATACAGACCAAATACAATGGAATATAATCTCGTTACTTTTTAAAGATCATAAACACTTTTTGCTATGTGTTGGAGATCCCAAACAAGCAATTTATAAATTTAGGGGTGGAGATATTCACACTTACTTAAAAGCAAAAAAAGAAGCGAATGAAGTATTCACACTTGGAGATAATTACAGATCATCAAAAGATCTTTTAAGAATTATAAATATCTTATACAAAAATGGGATGGAAGAGTCACAGATAAAATATAAAAAATTAAATTGTATGTCTATAGATAAAGAGCAAATTAATCCTTATTCTGGTCCTGCATTTGAAATTATTGAATTTTCAGCTAAAGAGAAAAATTTAGAAGAATATGTAATTAACTATATTCTTAATTTACTAACAAAAAAGAAGGAAATCGATATAAGCAAAATTGCAATACTTACTGAAAAAAACTATCAATGTGAGATTTATAATAAATTACTTTCTAAATATAATTTACCAACTAAAATCGTAAATAAAAATAATATATTCGATACTGATGCGGCGCTTTTTTTAGAAATGTTTTTAAATTGCCTGATTAATCCAAGTTCATTAAAACACATTATATTAATATCTACATCAAAGTTTTTAAAATCAGATTTAATTAAATTAGATAATATTGAAAATAATATACTTATTGAAGAGTTACTAAAGAAATTTAAAATATGGTCCTATGAATTAAATAAGAATGGATTTATTAATACCTTAAATAAATTATCAGCTTATTTGAGGAATCATATTTTTTACGATAAGGATATCAATTCTAATTTATTTCAATTATCTGAGCTTATAGAAAAAGAGTTACAAATTAATAATTACAATATTATTAAAGTATGTGATTGGTATAAAAATGAACTAAATCCAAATACGAGAAAAGGGAAAGGAGATGAATATCTAATTAAAAATTATTCTCAGATCTCAGGTATTAATATATCAACAATACACAGTAGTAAAGGATTAGAATATGATATTGTTATATGTCCATATCTTTGGAATAAAGCTGATAAAACAAAAACTTTAAAGGGACCATTGTGGAAAAATTACTTTGAAAAAATAATCTATATTGATATTCAGGAAAATTCCAAAAAAGTCAAGGAATTAAAGTTCATTGAAGATAAAGACTTAATAAATGAGTATGAGAGACTTATTTATGTTGCATTAACAAGAGCAAAATACAAGCTTATAATTTTTAATAATGAAGATGAAACTAATAATATTCTTAATCGAAATCTATTAAAAAACTTATCTGATTATAGAAATTTTCTTACGAAAACAGATTTCAATTTAAAAAATAATCAAATTGAAAGTCTCAAAAATAAATTCAAAAATATTTCATTTGAGAATAATTTTTGGAACTATGATATTAATAGATTTACATCTAATAGATATAATGAATTAACAAATAATAAAATAACATTTAGATCAAGTTATTCTGGATGGATCAATAAAAATAATAGAACAGATATAGCAAATAACTATAAAGATTATGAAGATAATTTATCAATAATAAATAACAAAAAAGATTTTAATAACCTAAAGAATTCATATAAATATCTTTATAATCTAAACCCATTGAGTACATTCCCAAAAGGTAAAAATGCAGGAACATGTATACACAAAATTCTTGAAAGATTTAATTTTGAGAGTAATTCAGAAAAAGAACTAACACATATAATTGAACAAGAATTAAGAAATCACTATATAGATCTTAGTTTTAGTATTTTATTAAAAGAAGGAATTTTAAGAGTTTTAAACACCTCATTAGGTGAGAAGCTAGGGAATAAAAAATTAATTGATATCCCTAATGAATTTACTCTTAAGGAAATTAAGTATGATTTAGCAATCTCAAATAAAGGGAAAGTTATTAAATCAGATGATATTGCTGAATGTTTTTTAATAGATAATAATTATGATTTTGGAAAAAACTATGCAAAAAAAGTGAAAGAATTAAAATTTTTTAGTAAAGGATTCCATACTGGATTCATCGATTGTATTGTTCCTATTGGAGAATGCATTAATACTAGTAAATGGTGGATTATTGATTGGAAAAGTAATTACATTTCTGATAAAGATCAAAATAAATGCCTTCCCAAAAACTATCTAAATCAATATATTAAAGATGAAATGATCAAGAACCACTATCCTTTGCAATCGCATCTCTACTTATTAGCATTACATAGGCTCCTTAAATGGAGATTAAAAGGATATGATCCATCTATTCACCTCGGTGGTTATATTTATATCTTTTTAAGAGGATTACCTGACTTCAATATTAGTAATACATTGGAATTTAAAAATAATATTCCAGGAATATACATAGGAAATGCTCCAATTAATCGTATAAATTATCTTGATAACTTATTTAAGAATGGAAACTAGTGTTTCAAAAAATATTGAACTTTATAAATATGATCATATTTATAAATTACTAATAGAAAACTTTAATTTTGATGAAGAGAAATATGGGGATTATATTAAAGATATTATTAAAGTTTTAAAGGAATTTGAAAGAGTTGGTGAGACCTCAGTTGATATTGACAATAGGAGTTTCTCCTTTGATCTATTAAGAGATGATTGGCCAGATATGCATATCAATGCACTCAAAGAATCCGGACTACTGAATAATCCAAATTCACCACTTGTAATAAATAAAAGTAAGATTTCATTAATTAAGTGGGAGAAAAGAATTCGAAAAATATTAAATATTTTTCAAAATAAAATCAAAGCAAAAAATATACTTTGTCCACTAAAGAAATCAAATTACAACGATAAGGTCAATTCCATTGTTGATCTTTTTAATAAATCTGATTTGGTTTTTATTCAAGGAGGTCCGGGTACAGGAAAATCTACACTTATTGTAAATTTAATAAAGTATTATCTAAATTCAAAAAATCTAATCAATATAGGAATTGGAGCTCCTACAGGAAAATCTTCTGCAAGATTAAAGGAATCTCTCGAGGATAATAACGAAATTATTACTAAAACAAATTCAGACATTATTGAATGTCAGACATTACACAGATGGATTTACAATTCAACTAATAGAAAAGGAAGTCTAAAATTTAAATTAAAAGAATTAGATCTTTTTATTATAGATGAAATGTCAATGGTGAATATTGATTTAATTGAATCAATATTAGATTTATTAGCGATTGATTGCAAAATACTTTTAGTAGGAGATGCTAATCAGTTGCCTCCTATTAATAATTGTTCTATTTGGAATCATATCTTTTCGGATATTAAAAATAATATTTTTAAACCTTATACAATAAATTTAACCAAAGTTTATAGAAATAATGGAGATATCGAAGAACTTAGTAAATCAATCTTTACTAATGGAAAAAATCAATTTAACAGAAAATTACAATCTATATCAGTTGATGATAATAAAAGCAATGTAAAAGTATTTAAAACATCGAATTATAAAAAAATACCGGAATATTTAATCGATGAGATTAAAAATTATAAAAATGCTTTAAAAAAAGCCACATCTGATCTTAGTAAAAAAGATTATATCTTTAATACTTACACAAATAACCTTCTTGAAACAGAAGAGAAGCTAACCTTAGAAATATTTAAATGCTTAAATTCACATTTAACCCTTTGCAAAAAAAATACTGGGACATGGAGTGTTCATGAAATAAATAAGGAGATGATAAATCAGAATGAACCCTATGATTTTTTAACACTTGAAGAAGGATTACCAATTATGTGTACAGAAAATAATAATGAATTAGGAATTTCAAATGGTGATATTGGAGTTTTGATAGGTAATAAAGAAAATAGGAGATTCTTATTTAGAAAGTTTAATAATAATAATGAACTTGTGATTGCATTAATAAATCCTGAAAAATTAGAACGAATAATTCCTGCACTAGCTATCACGATACATAAAGCACAAGGCAGCGAATGCAAGAAAGTAAGTATTTTATGGGATAAAAGTAATAATATTTCTTTAAATAAATCAGACAATGAAAATAATAAAAACAAACAACTATTACTTGAAGATAATTTTGAAAAGAGACTTTTATACACTGCCATTACAAGAGCTAAGGAGTCTTTAAGAATATATTTGTAGATAAAAAAAATATAAAATCATTTTATAAGACCTCTAGATGTTAGATTAGTAAAAAGGCTCTGTATGGCAAAACAACGACAAAAGATCTTTGATATTGAGTTGTATGCCTGATCAGATAATATCAGGCATTATTAATGGCTACAAAAAGAAAAGATCTTTCTTCAAAAAATGAAGAGAGTAAACTTATAGATAAAGTTCCCGAAAACACAAGTCAAAATGAAAAATCTAAAATTAATTTAGATGAAAATAATGATGTAAAAAATCTAGAAAATAATTACGGTTTTTTAGATTTTGGTTTTAATCAATCTATAATAAAATCATTACAGAAAAAAGGATATCAAGACCCCACTCCAATACAAAAAGCATCTATTCCAGAGTTAATGAAGGGAAGAGACCTATTGGGTCAAGCTCAAACTGGAACAGGAAAAACTGCTGCATTTGCTCTACCAATTATTCAAAAACTTGAAGATAACAAAGAATTATTACCAAAAGTCTTGGTTATGACACCTACAAGAGAATTAGCAACTCAAGTTGCTGATTCATTTAAAAACTATAGTTCAGAATCAAAAGATCTTAAAACTATTGCAATATATGGTGGCACTGATTTTAGAAGTCAAATATCTTCCTTAAAGAGAAAAACGGATGTTGTAGTTGGAACCCCTGGAAGAATAATGGATCATATAAGACAAGGCACTTTTAAAATAAATAAAGTTAATTGTCTAGTTTTAGACGAAGCTGATGAGATGTTAAAAATGGGATTCCTAGAAGATATTGAATGGATAATTGACAAATTACCTGAAGAGAAGCAAATGGTATTATTTTCAGCAACAATGCCAAATGAGATTAAAAATATTGCAAAAAAATATTTAAATGATCCTGCTGAAATAAAAATCAAAAGTATAAAGAAAGAAGCAGAATTAATTTCCCAAAAATTTATAAATATTCAAAGACAGTATAAGTTAGATGCTTTAAAGAGAATTCTAGAGTTAAAGAATAAAGGTGTAATAATATTTGTAAGAACAAAATCGCTCACCACCTCAATTGCAGAATCTTTAGAAAGTTCTGGACATAGTGTAGCGGTTTTAAACGGAGATATTCCTCAGGCACAAAGAGAAGCAACTGTTGACAGGTTAAGGAAAGGGTTTATTGATATTCTTGTCGCAACAGATGTTGCAGCTCGAGGACTAGATGTAGAAAGGATAAAATTAGTAATAAATTATGATTTTCCATTCGATACAGAAACATATACTCATAGAATTGGACGAACGGGGAGAGCTGGAAGGTCTGGTGAAGCAATCTTATTTGTCAACAGAAGGGAAAAAAATTTCTTGAGAAATTTAGAAATATCTACAAAAAGTAAAATTGAAGAAATCACAATTCCAAATAACGATGAAATAAATCAAAATAGAATGGATCAATTAACAAAAAATATAAATATAAATTCTCTAATAAATGAATCTGATGAAGAGAATAAAGCACTTATAATAGATATCTTAGATACTCTTAAAAATAAATACTCTATGAATGAGGAAGACATCGCGATGGCTGCAATCAATTTAGCTGTCGGAAATAAACCTTTTTTTATAAAAGATGATGAATCTTGGATATATAAAAAAAACTATATCGAAAGGGATAAATCTAATCGAAATATTTACAATAAATCGAAAAATAATAATAAGAGAGTTATGAATCAAAGCAATATATATGAAACTATTAAATTGAATTACGGAAAAATTAACCGTATAAAAGTAGCAAATATTATTTCATCAATATGTTCTGCCACCAATATAAATGGAAGATCGATAGGTAAAATTCAAATTTTTAGCGAATATAGTCTTGTTGATTTACCTAAAAATTTAAAAAAAGAAACTAAGATAAAAATTAAGAATTTAAAAATAAAGAATTTTTAATAATGAAATATTTTAACAATTTAATATTCTTAATTTTCTTTTCCATATTCATAAATCAAATAATAAATCAAAGTTCATTTGCTGAATCAAATTTAAATTCAATTATCAAAAGCTTTTGTATAAAAAATGTAAAAGCTGAAATGAATGAAGCGAACTTAAAGTATGAAGAAAGTTTTGGAGAAGAGGTATGTAATTGCTATTTAGAAAATATTTCTAACAATATTGATCATCAAAGATCCATATCAATATGCAAATTTAAAAATAATAAAAAGAATAATATCTAAATCATTTTTCAATATATGCAAAATAAAAAGCAGCAAAACCCAATAATTAGGCTTTATATAAATTTATCAAGAGAAAGGAGGCTTTTATATTTTGCCTTTTTGAGCTCAGTAATCAATAGAGTTTTGGATTTAGCTCCCCCTGTGATTATTGGTCTTGCAGTTGATATTGTAGTAAAAGAGGAAAATTCATGGATTTCTAACTTTGGAATAAAAGAAGTTCCAAATCAATTAATTTTTTTAACATTTTTTTCTATCCTAATATGGAGTGCAGAGTCTATTTTTCAATATCTTTATGCAGTTTTATGGAGAAATCTTGCTCAAATATCCCAGCATAAACTAAGGATTAAAGCTTACGATCATATCCAAAAATTAGATATACATTTTTTTGAAACTGATAATACTGGAAGGTTATTATCAATACTTAATGATGACATCAATCAATTAGAGAGATTTTTAGATCATGGTGCCAACGAATTAATCCAATTATTTGTATCAGTAATAATAATTGGGAGCACAATGATTTATGTCGCACCCCAGATTGCTATTTTTGCTTTTTTACCAATACCCCTGATTTTATTAGGATCAATAAAATTTCAAGGTAAATTAGCTCCTAAATATAAAGATATTAGGGAGAAAGCTGGTTCTTTATCCTCAAGATTAAATAATAATTTAAGTGGAATTCTTACTATAAAAAGTTTTACAAATGAAAATTGGGAATTAAATAGACTAAAAAAAGAAAGTCTCCTTTATAAACAAAGTAATAAATCAGCAATAAAACTTTCTTCAGCTTTTATTCCTTTAATTAGATTTGCAATACTCTTTGCTTTTATAGCGATACTTCTCATTGGTGGATTCCAAGTTTGGAATAAAGAATTAAGTGTAGGCTCATATAGTTTTTTAGTATTCATAACTCAAAGATTGTTATGGCCTTTAACAACTTTAGGTCATGTATTAGACGAATTTCAAAGGTCAATGGCCTCAGTAAATAGAGTTGTAGATTTAATAGACACACCTATCAAAATAAGAGATGGATACAAAAGTATTGATTCAAAAAATGTAGTGGGAAATATTAATTTTAAAAATATATTTTTTAACTATCCTGAAAGAAAGTCAACTCTAATAAATATAAATTTAAAAATCCCTAAGAAATCTTCACTTGGAATTGTTGGATTAACTGGTTCAGGAAAAAGCACTCTTATAAAATTACTTCTTAGGATTTATGATACTGAAAAAGGGTGTATTACTCTCGATAATATCCCAATAAGGGATATCAAGTTAAAAGATTTAAGAAAATGCGTCTCACTTGTAAGTCAGGAGACATATTTATTTCACGGTACAGTTCTCGAGAATATACGCTACGGATCAAATTCAGCAAATTTTAAAGAGATCAGAAAAGCAGCAAAGATAGCTGAAGCTGATGATTTTATAAGTAAATTACCAAATGGGTATAAGACGACTGTTGGAGAGAGAGGTCAAAAACTTTCAGGGGGGCAACGCCAAAGAATTGCCTTAGCAAGAGCTATTTTAAAAGATTCTCCAATACTTATTCTTGATGAAGCAACTGCATCAGTTGACAATGAAACTGAAGTTCTAATTCAAAAATCATTATCAAAAATCAGTAAAGAAAGGACAACAATTATGATTGCTCATAGACTAAGTACAATCAAAAATGCTGATAATATAATAGTTATGAATAAAGGGAAAATAGTAGAGACAGGGACGCACGAAAATCTTTTAAAATCCAAAGGATTCTATTCTGATTTATGGAACGTACAAGTTGGCATATAACTAAATAAGGAAATTAAAGGATTCAATAACTTTTGAGAACATTTTTTCAACCTTATTCCATCTTTCTTCATTAGTTCCAACAGCAAAAGTATATAAACTTCCTCGATCAATTACAACAGTTGCGAGCTCATGACGTTCTTGATTATTCAAATTTAATTCATACTCTAAATCATAAAAAATATGATTTGATACTTCGCGCTGTTTTGCATCAATTAAAGTTACGGAACGACCAGAACCTTCTGGAGCAATAACTTTATTTACTAAAGTCTGGCCAACTTCAAGTGGAGTTCCTAGTTGATCTAATTCAACATCATTATTAAGATCGGATATTACTAAACTAAGTGTCTCATTGCTATTAATAAGGTCGTGATAGATAATTTCAGGACCGCCATCAACTTTTACTCTTGTCCAACCAGTTGGATAAAAAAATCCATAACGACCATCTGAGCTTTGATAGGCCTCTAATCCAGCATTTAAACCATTGCTACATGCACTCATAAAGAAGCACAAAAGTAATACCATGAAATATTTGAAAGGATTTTTTTTCATATTTTGATTTAGGAGAATTTTGATCTTTTAAACATAATAAGACATTAAAAGCAAACAAATAGAACCAATTTTAATTTATCTGTATAGATTGGACTTAGAAAGAATTTAATTTTGATTACTTTCACTAAACCTCTTGCAAAATTAATAGAGCATTTTGAGAGATTTCCTGGAATTGGTCCAAGGACTGCCCAAAGATTAGCTCTTTTTGTACTAAAGCAACCTGAAAAGAGAATTAAAGAATTTTCTCAGGCATTACTTGAAGCACATAATAATGTTGGCCATTGTAAAGAGTGCTTTAATCTAACTTCAGAGAAAATATGTGAAATTTGTAGCAATAATCAAAGAGATAAAAAGATAATTTGTGTAGTAGCCGAGACAAGAGACCTTCTTGCTCTTGAAAGGTCAAGGGAATACAATGGTTTGTACCATGTTATTGGTGGTTTAATTTCCCCAATGGATTCAATTGGTCCAGAATTATTAGAAATTAAAAGTCTCGTAGAGAAAGTCAGTAAAAATGATATTAAGGAAATAATCCTTGCCCTCACACCAAGTGTGGAGGGAGATACGACAAGTCTTTACATAGGGAAATTACTTAGCCCATTTACCAAAGTCACAAGAATTGCATATGGATTGCCTATGGGAAGTGAATTAGAGTATGTAGATGAAGTCACCCTTTCTAGAGCTCTTGAAGGGAGAAGAAATATCTTCTAAAAATGACGCAGTTTAAAATCAATCAAAATCAAAAATTATTAAGATTACCTTCGTGGATCAAATTCCCAATAAGCAAAGCTTCAGAATTCGAGCGAATTCAGAAACTTATTAAAGGTTCCAACATTCATACTATTTGTGAAGAAGGTAGATGTCCAAATAGAGCGGAATGTTATGCATCTGGAACTGCTACTTTCCTTCTTGGCGGCTCAATATGTTCACGTTCTTGCGCATTTTGTCAAGTAAATAAGGGTAGGCCGATGGATATAAATCTACAAGAAAGTATAAAAGTTGCTCATGCAGTACAAGTTTTAAATTTAAAGTATGTGGTCCTTACTTCGGTTGCTAGAGATGATTTACACGATCATGGTGTCATATTTTTCACATCAACCATTGATGAAATCAGGAAAATAAATCCCAAGATAAAAATAGAAGTTCTTACGCCTGATTTATGGGGAGGAGGGAAAAGTTTTGAAGAAAGATCAATATTGCAGGAAGAAAGATTGAAAAAAATTTTAGATAAATCTCCTATTTGTTTTAATCACAATCTTGAAACCGTAGAAAGATTACAAAAAGAAGTAAGGAGAGGAGCTAATTATGAAAGTTCTATAAATCTTCTCAAATTATCAAAAGATATTGCACCTGAAATACAAACGAAGTCAGGAATTATGTTAGGGCTTGGGGAAAGTTTAGAAGAGATTGAAAAAACGGTTATAGATTTAAAAAAAGCGAAATGTGATCAAATTACAATCGGCCAATATCTTAGACCATCTCTAAATCACTTACCCGTTAAGAAATATTGGGAGCCAAAAGAGTTCAAGTATATTGAAAATTTTTCAATGAAACTTGGCTTTAAAAAAGTTTCATGCGGACCACTCATAAGAAGTAGTTATCATGCTGGGTGAATTAAGCCTGATTTTTTAAACTTAATTTTTATCTTCATCAATATTTCAGAACAATCTCCTTTCATAAGAGTTCCTGCGCCTCCCCATACTAATCTTAAAATCAAATCTAAAGGTGACGAGCCTACTTCCTTAACAATAACAAATCCAATCATTCTAAAATATCTAGTAAGTTTTTTGTTGTATCCTTCTTCATCATAAATTGCTAATAATCTTGCTTTATTACTATTTGTTTGTTCTAATGCCCATGCCATAGTCGTAGCCCAAATCAATTCTGAAACAAATTGAGGCGAATCATTTAAAATTCTGAGTGTATCTAATTGAAGCCCATTTTTACTTGAAAATGTCCATCCTTTCATTTCACCCCAAATCTTTGCAGAATTGTTTTTAATAGTAGCTATTACAATCCTAAAGAATTTAAACCCTAACGAGTCTCTTACTTGGATTTTTATAGTCAAACCAAGAGACTCAGAAATATTCTCTAGATCTTTAATCTTCATTTATTTTAAGAGTTTTTTTTGAATAATTTTTAATTAATTTTCTTTGGTCAAATTGCTTTTGTCTCTCAGCAAATCTTATTCTATCTTCATCAGAAAATTTATTTATGCATTGATGGCACTGAACTCCTTCTAAATAAGTTTTTTTCCTCTTATCATCAACAGAGAGAGGCATACCGCAGGCATGACAAATTGAATAGGATCCTTTTTCTAAATTATTAGTTAAAGCAACTCTGTCGTCGAATACATAGCATTCACCCTTATAAAAATTTTCATCTTTAGGTATTTCTTTTAAATAGTTTAAAATACCCCCTTTGAGGTGATAAACATTTTTGTATCCTTTTTTTTTAAGAAAAGAAGTAGCTTTTTCACATCTAATACCTCCAGTACAATACATAGCTATTTTTTTATTAACCTCATTATGAGTGTATTTCACCAAATTTTTTTCGAGCCATTCTGGAAATTCTCTAAAGTTATTTGTCTTAGGATTTATTGAATTCTTAAAGCTTCCTAATGAAACCTCGTAGTGATTTCTTGTATCAATTATAAGAGTATCTTCATCCTGTATTAATTGATTCCAACTCAAAGAATCAAGATAAATACCTGAATCTAATTTTGGGTCGATATTATCTATGCCCATCGTAACAATTTCCGGTTTAATTTTAATTTTTAATTTTTTAAAAATCTCTTTATTTGAAAAGCTAACCTTTTCATTTAAATCATTCTCATTAAGAAATTTTTTTATTCTCTCTAAAAAATCACTCACAAATTTTTCTTGACCACATATTGTTCCGTTAATACCTTCTTTAGCTAGTATCAATAAACCTGACAAATTATCTCTTTCATATAATTTCAAGATTTCTTTTAATTCAAGGATTTCTTTTTCATCAACTATTGTAAAAGTGTAAAAAGAAACTATTTTGAAAAATTTTTTCATTTTACAGTTACAGTATTTTTCTTAAGATTAAAATCTTTATTGAAAGATACACCAACTTCATTCAAAAGTTGTCTATCTGTCTCACATGAAGGATTTGAGGTGGTTAACAATTCATCTCCATAGAAGATTGAATTTGCACCACATTGAAAACATAATATTTGGGCTTCTTTAGACAGATTTTCTCTTCCAGCACTTAGTCTTACTTTACTTTTTGGCATAAGAATTCTTGCAGTCGCAATCATCCTAATCATTTCTAAAGAGTCTATAGACTTAGAATCTTCCATACCTGTTCCTTCAATTGCTACTAATGCATTAATAGGAACACTTTCTGGATGAGGATTCATATTTGATAAAACCTTTAAGAGAGATGCTCTATCATTATTCGACTCTCCTAATCCTATAATTCCTCCACAGCATATATTAATACCAGCATTCCTTACTCTTTTTAGAGTATCTAATCTATCTTGATAAGTTCGGGTTGTAATTATATTTTGGTAATACTCAGGACTAGTATCAAGATTATGATTATAGGCCGTTAAACCAGCCTCTGCCAACCTCAAAGCTTGATTATCATTAAGCATTCCTGCTGTAACACAAGCTTCCATACCTAACTTTCTTACACCTTTAACCATCTCTAACATTGAATTAAAGGCGCTGCCATCTCTAATTTCGCGCCATGCCCATCCCATGCAAAACCTTTCAGCACCTTCATCTTTAGCAATTTGAGCTCTTTTGAGAACAGACTCTACCTCAAAAAGAGGATTACTTTTTATTTGACTAGAACTATAGATAGATTGACTACAATATGAACAATTTTCAGTGCATCCCCCCGTCTTTACACTAAAAAGAGAAGCTAATTGAACCTTATAAGTATTAAATTTTCTATGGATTACTTGAGCATTCCACATCAAATCAATAAGGGGCATATTTAAAATTTCAAGAATTTCTTCTCTTTCCCAATCGAATCTCAAATCTTTTGAAGTGTTAGTATCCAATTCAAGCATATATAATTTTGAATTATAAGTAAGAACTATTAAAAGAATCTTTTGATATTGATTCAATTCCTCCAAACCGTCTGTTCCTAGACTGATAATCAATTATTGCTTTAAGGAATTCATTTTCATTAAATTCAGGCCATAGTACCTTAGTGATATAAATTTCAGAATAAGCTAGTTGCCACAAAAGAAAATTACTTACCCTATTCTCGCCGCTGGTCCTTATTAATAAATCAGGATCATTAAAGTCTTTAGTAAGCAACTCTGATTCAAATAACTTCTCGTTTATTTGTTCAGGGGTTATTTCTCCTGAAATAGACTTCTTTGCTAATTCTCTCGCAACCCTTACCAACTCCTGCCTGCCTCCATAATTAATGCAAATATTTAAAGTAAAATTTTTATTATTCTCAGTAAGCTTTTCTGATTCATGAATCTTAATTTTTAAATTTTCAGGGAAGGGAGATAAATCCCCAATAAAATTTATCCTTACAGATTCCCTATGAAGTTCATCAATTTCTTTTTGCAAGACTTTCTCAAATAAATTCAATAAAAAATCAACTTCTTTGGTCGGTCTTGCCCAGTTTTCTGTAGAAAAAGCATATACCGTTAGAACTTTAACTCCCCAATTTTTAGACAATTTAAGAATATTCTTTAAAACTGAAACGCCTTTGTTATGTCCATAGGACCTTGAGAAGCCCTTCTTAATTCCCCATCTGCCATTACCGTCCATAATTATTGCTATGTGGTTTGGAATTTTAAATTTGTCTATTTCTTGAGATAAATCCAATATTTTATTTGTTGAATTTTTTAATTTCATAATAACTCTAAATTAAGTGACATTTATTAGTCAGTTTTTTTTACAGATTTATCAATAGCAATACTGGAAATAATATCATTTGAGCTCTTTTTTGGCGATGAAACATTTCTATTTGAGGATGATTTTGAAATTATTTGACTATTTGAATTATCTACAAACTCATTTAACAGTTCCTGTAATCGGCTACTTGTAATAGGCCTTTCTAACTTCCCTTGATTTGCTAATGATAATGTTCCAGTTTCTTCAGAAACCACAATACAAATACACCTATCAAATCTTTCAGTTATTCCCAAAGCAGCTAAGTGCCTTGTCCCATATCTGCTAATGCCCTGCCTTGATAATGGCAATATTACTCCCGCAGAGATTATTTTATTTCCCTTTACAAGCACTGCTCCATCATGTAGCGGAGTATCTGTTGCAAAAAGATTTATCATAAGATCAACAGAGATTTGTGCTTCGATATTAATCCCTGAATATAAAAAGTCCTCAGGTCTTAAGTCACTTCCTATATCAATAACCATTAAAGCACCTCTTCTATTTTGTGAGAGTTTTCCTGCTGCTTCTACTAGCTGATTTACAGTATTGGCATTAGCTCTGAATTCTTTTGGAGCATTTCCTAAGAGTACAGCCAACCTCCCAGTTCCTAATAATTCCATTAATCTTCTGAGCTCTCCTTGCCATAATATTGCTAAAGATAATGAGCATGCTAGAACTACAGCATCAATAAGTTTTGAAGTTAATGGAAGATTCGCAAATCTTTGAACAAACCATGCTAGCGATACTAAAAATAAATAGCCTCTTAATAACCAAAGAGTTCTCTGTTCTTTAACCCTTGAAAAAAGGAGTAACCCAAAGCTTGCTGCAAACAAAACATCTAAAAAAAACTTGAAAGTTACTAACCCCCAGAAATTCACAAAAATTTTAATTACTTATTTTTAACTTACCTAATATTGCTTGATAAAGCGATCTGGTAAAACATCTAACTTTAATAGATCTTCAGGCATTTCTCTTTTTTGTATAAGTTCAGCATTACCATTGCAAACTAAAAGTGTTGGTGGTCGCGGAATTCTATTGTAATTTGAACTCATTGATATGTTATAAGCCCCTGTACCAAAAACACATAATAAATCTCCTGATTTACAATTACCTAACTTAACTTCTTTAAATAATACATCTCCAGATTCACAATGTTTACCTGCTACTGAATACTTCTTAGGCAAATTCAAATTAAAAGGATCTTTAACTAAGCAAGTCGAATAATCAGACTGATAAGTAATAGGTCGGGGGTTGTCACTCATACCTCCATCTACTGATAAATATGTTTTTAATCCAGGAATTTCTTTAAAGGAGCCTATTTTATATACTGTTACACCTGCGGTAGAAACAATTGATCTGCCAGGTTCACACATTAAGACAGGTAAATTTAAATTATTCTTTTCGCAAGCTTCAATTACTGAACTAGAAACTGTCTTAACCCATTCATGTATAGAAGGAGGGTCATCATCGAAGGTATACCTTATACCTAAACCTCCTCCTATATTCAGTTCTGAAATTTTTAGTCCAAATCTTTTAGCCTCAATTATTTTATTTACCATTATTTCTCCAAGATCTTTATGAGGATCCAATTCAAATATTTGAGAACCAATATGTGCATGAAGGCCCACAAGATTTAAATACTTTGATTTACTTATCTCTTCAAATAATCCATTTAATTTTTCAATTCCAAAACCGAATTTACTATCAAATGAACCTGTTTTTATATATTCATGTGTATGACATTCTATCCCAGGTGTAAACCTTATCATTATATTTTGAATGGAATTTTCTTTTTCTGAGAGTTTCTTCATTCTTTCAAAATCATGATAATTATCTAAAACCACTTTGATTTTATTTTTAATCGCAAAATCTAATTCTCTATCGGATTTGTTATTACCATGAAAAACAATCTTTTCATTGGGAACTCCTCCTTTGAGCGCTGTCAATAACTCTCCCTCAGAAACAGCATCAAGCCCAAAGCCTTCAGATGTAATTAAATTACTCATAAATAATGAACTATTAGCTTTTGAAGCATAAATAGGAAGAGAATCACCCGGATAATATTTCTGTAAAGATTGCTTGTAAGCCTTACATGATGCTCGAAGAGTTAATTCATCTAATAGATATAGTGGTGATCCAAATTTTTCAACTAAGTCTTCTATAGAACATTCCCCAATAGTTAACTTTCCATTTTGATCAACTTTTGTTGAAATAGGAATAATATTTTTATTTGGGCTATTAAAATCAATTTTATAATTCAAAAATGAATTTTCTTCTGTCATTTGAAATTTTTTTACCATTCTACAACGTTATATTTTATTTAAGATTTAGATATCACTAAGAGAAGGAATTTACAGATGGATTTTCTTGAGATGATCACTTTAAAAGATGCACGAGAATGTAACGCACTTGACTCGAAATCTATAAATCTCTGGAATTTTGATCAATGGGAAAATGAACTTAAAAAAGAAAATGTAGTTGCCTTTGGCTCAAAATCAAATAATCAAATTATAAGTATCTGCGTTCTTAATAAAAACTTTGAAAAAGTAGAAATAAATTATTTTTCAGTTCACCCTAACTTTACAAGAAGAGGTTTTGGCAAAAAATTAATTTATAAGATCTTTGAATACTGCAATTATAAAAAAATTGAAGAGATAATTTTAGAAGTATCTTCAACAAACTCAGTAGCTAAGGATTTTTATAGTAAATTTGGGTTTAAAACGATTGCAATTAGAAAAAACTACTACAGAAATGGTTCAGATGCACTAATTCAACAAAAAAAATTGTTAAAAAAATAATTAAATTTTATGATTGTGCGGATTACCAGAATCTAAGAAAACTAAGTTATTTCAGCCAATCCCACTTGTAATGTAGTATTTGGACGAGTGTATAAAAACATTAGGTATTCACAAAAGCTCATTCTGAACACAAAACTTACTCAATGCTGGTAGGTTATTAATAAGAGGTTTATCAAGCAATGTTTGAAAGATTTACAGAAAAAGCCATCAAAGTCATCATGCTTGCTCAAGAAGAAGCTAGAAGACTTGGTCATAATTTCGTTGGAACAGAACAAATATTATTAGGATTAATTGGTGAAGGAACTGGAGTTGCTGCAAAAGTACTTAAATCATTAGGGGTAAATCTTAAAGACTCCAGAATAGAAGTTGAAAAGATTATTGGGAGAGGTTCTGGATTTGTTGCTGTTGAGATTCCCTTTACTCCTCGAGCAAAAAGAGTTTTAGAACTATCCCTTGAAGAAGCTCGTCAATTAGGCCATAACTATATAGGAACAGAACATCTTCTCTTAGGACTCATCAGGGAAGGAGAAGGCGTTGCCGCTAGAGTTTTAGAAAATTTAGGCATTGACTTAAGTAAGGTCAGAACTCAAGTTATTAGAATGCTTGGAGAAACAGCTGAAGTTGGATCAGGTGGGGGTTCCTCTAAAGGTAATGTAAAAACAGCAACCCTTGATGAGTTTGGAACTAATTTAACAAAGCTTGCTAGCGAATCTAAGCTCGATCCAGTTGTGGGTAGACATGATGAGATAGATAGAGTTGTTCAAATTTTAGGAAGGAGAACCAAAAACAATCCAGTTCTTATTGGCGAACCTGGGGTCGGTAAAACAGCAATAGCTGAGGGTTTAGCTCAAAGAATACAACAAGGAGAAATTCCGGATATTCTCGAAGAAAAAAGAGTCCTCACTTTAGATATTGGATTACTCGTTGCTGGTACAAAATATAGAGGGGAATTTGAAGAGAGATTGAAAAAAATAATGGAAGAGATTAAGTCAGCAGGAAACGTTATTCTTGTTATTGATGAAGTTCATACTCTGATAGGGGCTGGGGCAGCGGAAGGTGCAATTGATGCCGCTAATATTCTTAAACCTGCTTTAGCAAGAGGTGAGCTTCAATGTATTGGAGCCACTACACTTGATGAATACAGAAAACATATAGAAAGGGATGCAGCACTTGAAAGAAGATTTCAACCTGTGATGGTTGGAGAACCTTCCATAGATGATACTATTGAAATTCTGAAAGGTCTCAGGGAAAGATATGAGCAGCATCACCGTCTTAAAATTACTGACGAGGCACTTGAGGCTGCCGCTCATTTAGGAGATAGATATATTTCCGATAGATTTTTACCAGATAAAGCAATTGATTTAATTGATGAAGCTGGAAGTAGAGTTAGACTAATTAATTCTAAGTTGCCTCCTGAAGCCAAACAAATAGATAAAGAATTAAGAGAAGTTCAAAAACAAAAAGAGGAGTCTGTAAGAGATCAGAATTTCGATCAGGCTGGTCAGTTAAGAGAAAAAGAGATTGAATTATCATCTAAGATTAAACAATTATTAGAAAGCAAAAAAGTAGAAAGCAAAAAAGAAATACAGAACAACCAATCTGATAATTCCTCTGACCCTTTGATCGAGGATACAAAAGTTGTTGAGAATCCTGTTGTAAGCGAAGAAGATGTTGCTCATATTGTAGCTTCATGGACAGGTGTTCCAGTCCAGAAGCTAACGGAAACCGAGTCCGTAAAACTACTCAATATGGAAGATACACTCCATAAAAGGTTAATCGGACAAGACGAAGCAGTAAAAGCAGTCTCTAGAGCTATTAGAAGAGCAAGAGTTGGATTAAAGAATCCGAATAGACCAATAGCAAGTTTCATCTTTTCAGGCCCAACTGGTGTTGGAAAAACAGAATTAACTAAAGCACTTGCATCTTATTTCTTTGGTAGCGAGGATGCGATGATTAGGTTAGATATGTCTGAATTCATGGAAAGGCATACCGTAAGTAAATTAATTGGTTCTCCTCCAGGATATGTTGGTTTTAATGAAGGAGGGCAACTTACAGAGGCTGTCAGAAGGAGACCTTATACTGTAGTCCTTTTTGACGAGGTTGAAAAAGCACATCCAGATGTATTTAACTTACTGCTTCAACTTTTAGAGGAAGGTCGACTTACTGATTCAAAGGGTAGAACAGTAGATTTCAAAAATACCTTACTAATCATGACCTCTAACATAGGATCTAAAGTAATTGAAAAAGGAGGAGGAGGACTTGGGTTTGAATTCTCTGGGGACTCTATAGAAGACAGTCAATACAATAGGATAAAGTCTTTAGTTAATGAGGAACTTAAGCAATACTTCAGACCTGAGTTTTTAAATAGGCTTGATGAAATTATTGTATTCAGACAACTCACTAAGAACGAAGTTAAGGATATTGCTGAGATAATGTTAAAAGAAGTATTTTCTCGAATTAGTGATAAAGGGATTAAGTTAAGTGTGACTGAAGCATTTAAAGAGAGGTTAGTTGAAGAAGGTTATAATCCCTCTTATGGTGCCAGACCATTGAGAAGAGCCGTTATGCGACTTCTCGAAGATTCTTTAGCAGAGGAAGTCCTCTCAGGCAGAATAAAAGATGGAGACATCGCATTAGTTGATATTGATGAGAATAAAAAAGTTACTGTAAAAATAAGTACTGAGGAATCTCCCCAAGAATTAGCTGGCGCCAACTTTTAATATAAGTATTTTCTAGCATGCACCTTGTATCGCCTAAAAAAGTTTTTAAAGGTAACAATGTATGGCCAAGTTCCATTTCAGATATTGTAAAAATTGCAAAATCGCCGTTATTTGTTGGCAGAAGTGAAAGAACTAGATCTTTAAGGAAAATATTAATTGCCGATCTTAAACAGAACAATTTAAATGTTGTTTCATCTGAAATAAAATATGACTGTTGCTTTGAAGATTTAGAAAATTTAAAACAATTAGCCTTAACAAACAATTGTGATTCAATAATTGCAGCAGGGGGTGGAAAAGTTCTCGATTCTGGCAAATTCTTAGCTCATTCTTTATCTTTACCTTGTATTACTATTCCTTTAAGTGCTTCAACATGTGCTGGTTGGACAGCTCTCGCAAATATTTATTCGGCAAAAGGTAAATTTATAAAAGATGTTAGCCTAAGTTCATGCCCAGAAATATTAATTTACGATCACTCTTTTATACAAAGTGCCCCAAGAAAAACACTAACCAGTGGAATTGCTGATTCGTTAGCTAAATGGTACGAATCATCAGTGACAAGTTCAAATAATAGTGATGGAATTATTCAGCAAGCAATACAAATTTCAAGGGTTCTAAGAGATCAACTTTTCATAAACGGAGAAGAGGCTTATAATAACCCATCTTCTAGTAATATATCTTGGAGAAACGTAATCGAGGCGAATGGATTAACTGCAGGACTTGTTGGAGGAATAGGAGGTGCAAAATGCAGAACTGCAGCTGCTCATGCATTGCATAATGCTATTACTCAGCTTGAGCCAATGAATAAGCCGCTGCATGGAGAAATTGTTGGAGTAGGCATATTAATACAGCTTAGATTAGAGGAATTTAAAAATAATAATAAATTAGCTGATCAATCTATCAAACAATTAGAAAAATTCATGAAGAATCTTAATTTACCAACAACAATATCTGAACTCGGCATAAATGTTTTCGAAAAAGATAATTTACAAAAGATTGCTGAATTTACATGCAGAAAAGAATCTGAAATTCATTACCTTCCATTCTCAGTCTCATCAAATGATATTGAAAAAGTAATCTCAGAATTTGAAAAGCAAAAAATAATTATCTAGAAATATTGGAAAAATTTTTAAATTTTAATCAAAAATACTTCAACAAAACTAAACATTCTTTAATTGATCCTTTGGCAAGGCAAATATCTGAAGATGTTGTATGGTTGAAAATAAATCAAGCATGGGGAATGGAAGAATTTCCTATCGTTATTGCTGGTAAGGGAGAACCACTTTTACTTATTCATGGATTTGATAGTAGTTTTTTAGAGTTTCGCAGAATTTATCCCATTTTAAAAAATCACTTCAATTTAATTATTCCTGATTTGTTGGGATTTGGTTTTACTCCAAGAGGAGCTAATATTCAATATTCCCCAGAAAATATAATATCTTTCCTTGTAGATTTAATTTCTATATTAAATTTAAATAAAAAATTAAATATTGTTGGAGCCTCAATGGGTGCATCTGTAGCACTGACCCTCTCTAATAAAATAGAAGATAGTATTGATAAAATGATTTTTTTATCCCCGGCTGGAATTTTCACACAACCAAAAAGTATTCCTTGGCCCTTAAATCAAATAGGAGCTTCTTTTCTAAGTTTACCTTTAATAAGAAAAAATCTTTGTAAACAAGCTTTTGCATTTCCAGAAAATAGCGTTGGGGAAAAAGAGGAGCAAATAGCTTCAATCCATTTAGGTTGTAAAGGTTGGAGAAATTCATTAGCATCATTTGCAAAGAGCGGAGGTTTTGGAGGAACTTCAAAATATGTAAAAGACATTAATATCAAAACTGTGTGCGGCAATAATGACAGAATACTTGGCGTTAAAGAATTGAATAACCTTAGTAAATTCAAAAAATTAAATACAGTTATTTTAAAAAATTGTGGGCATTTACCTCACTTAGATTTAGAGGAATTAACTAGCAAAATTATCCTTGATTATTTTAATGAATAATAAATATGCTCTTAAAATTTATTAGATTTTCTATCATTGCGATTCTAAAAACATATTGCGAGAATATTAACATTAGGAATATAAAGTTTGACAATAATAAATTTAGATCGGATAAAATTAATAATTTTATTATTGAGGCCGAAAACGTTATTTATAACAATCTCTACATTAATAAAATAAAAATACTTATATTTAATCTATCAATTGAACCAGCTTTAAAAAAAATACCTCTTTCTATTAAAAATTTCAATATTGATATTATTTCTCATTTAAGCAAAAAAAATATTGAGCAAATAATTTTTAATCCCAAGTGGATTCGATTTAGAACTTTAATAGAAGATTTTATTTCAAGTAATACAAATATAATTTCAATAGATTTAGAAGATAATTATATTTATTTTAATTATAAAAAAAATAAATCTTTTTCAAGATTAGGTTGCCATTTAAAAATTGAAGAAAATGATTTGATTTTACAGAAAATTATTCAAAAAAGCATGATCTCAATACCTCTTGACCCAATTATTAAGATAAAACATCTTGAAATTAATAATAACTCAGTAATCTTAGAGCTCTCTTCTAAAATAACATTAGAAAAAATTTAAAAAAGATTTAGAAAATCCATAATAAATAATGAATAATAAATTAATGATGGTGTAAAGATATAACTATCTATTCTATCTAGCATGCCGCCATGTCCAGGCAGTAAATTACCAGAGTCTTTTAAATTGGCATCTCTTTTCATCATTGACTCTATTAAATCGCCAACTAATGCCATCAAAGATACGATTATACCAAAGACTATTCCTATTAAAATTGAGTAATTCCATTTAAATAGAGACGCAAATATTACACCCGTTAAGATAGAACTTATTATCCCACCTATAAGTCCTTCATAAGTTTTCCCAGGAGAAATTGGCGATAATGATCTTTTTCCGTAATTCCTCCCAATAAAGTATGAGCCTATATCACTGGAGACAATGACAAAACAAGTAATCAATGTAATATTAAATCCAGAGAAAGAACTAAGTGCTAATACATTTTCAGAGTGATTGAAACCATTGACAATCAAATCTAATTCTCTTAATCTAATCCAATAACTTGGCAAGAATCCCAAGTAAAATAATCCAAAAATTGATGTAGCAATATCAGAAATCTTACCGGGTTTAGGCTGAAGTAATAGCCAAGTGCAAATTACAATGGATGATATCGGCAAAATTGCATTTGATATTTCTCTCTGGAGCATCCCATTTACTTCAAAATAAGTAGCAATTATTAAAATAGCGCATGAAAATAAAGTCGTTTTAGTGGCAGGTTTGATACCTGTAAATTCAGCCATCCTAAATAACTCCAACAGGGCGAAAGACGTTAATGCTGTTATTGCAATAGCAAAATAAAAACCTCCAAGAGAAACGACAAGGAGACCAAAAATACCTATAAGTAAACCACTTTTAAATCTCATGAATTATTTTCTAATTGCAAAACACTTACTGTAAGTTTTTCTAGATCTTCACAATATAAACCTTGTTCTAATAACCAATCAACCCTTTTTTTATCAATTCGCTCACCAGGAACTAACAAAGGTATACCAGGGGGGTATGGAGAGACAATATCTGCAGATATTCTCCCAACTGAATTAGCAACTGGAATTTGAGTTGATCTCCCTATCCATGCTTCAGCTGGTTGAATTTCAGGAATTTGGATAAATTCAAATGGAGGCTTAGAAGACTTTAAAGTATTTCCTTCAAAATCTGAAATTAATTTATTCCATAATTTTTCAAAAACAGCAATAAAATCATTTTGTTTTGAGAATCCCAAACAAAATGTTAAGGTCATAAATTCTGGGAGCTCTGCTATAAGTCCATATTTATAAAAAAACTTATCTGCTGTAAAACCATCAATACCAAAGCGACCAGTATTTAAAACAATTTTTAAAGGATCATCTGTTCTCTCTAATGGAATACCTCTTTTGATCAATTCTTGAAAAATATTTCTTGCCTCCAAGATTCTATTTTTATATTCATTTAAACTTTCAGATCGAATCCAATCTAATATTGATTCTTCACAAGATGACAAAAGTAATGCACTTGGACTAGTTGTCTGTAATAAATTTATACTATCTTTAATCTTTTTTTCATTAATTTTATCCCCACAATGCCACAATATCGCAGTTTGAGTTAGTCCATTGAGAGATTTATGTAATGAATGTACCACAAGATCTGCTTTTGATCTTACTGCAGATTTTGGCAACCCAAATCCTTCGCAAAATAAAAAATAGCTTCCATGTGCTTCATCAACAAGAACAGGTAAATTCTGATCATGGCAAATTTCAATTAAAGGGTCTAAATCTGTCACATATCCTTGATAGTAAGGATTCACAAAAACAACCCCAGCTAATTTAATACCTTTAAGGGATTTATCATTAATGACTTTGGCAAACCACTTTGCAGTGATTGGTAAATACTGTCCTGACTCAGGAGAAAATTGAAGATCAAAAAATACAGGGTTTATATTCGCTAGAATGCATGTCTTAATAACACATAAATGTATATTTCTTGGCATTAAAATATAATCACCAGGGTTTGCTATGGCTAATATTGCAGACTGAATTAGACCAGACGCACCATTTACTCCAAACCAGCAATTTTTCGTATTAAATAATTCTGAGAAATAATTCTGGGCATTTGAAATCAAACCATTACTTGAAAGAGGGGATCCTATCTCAGGCAGCTCAGGGAGATCCCATTCTCCAGGCTTTAAATTAAGTAATTTGATTAATTCTTTTGGAAGAGCTTTACCTCTATTATGTGCTGGAAAAAAAAGCGACTTTAAAAACTTTTTTTGGAGAAAAGATGAAATACTCATAAAGTAATTTTGACTCTTATAGAATTGATGTAAAGGTTATTAAGCTTTTTTAATGTTTTTTAGATCAAATGTCTAAATCAGGAACTCAATATTCACCGAACAAAAATTTAATTTGGCTTCTTTTAAGGCCATGGATTTTAATTCCGAGGGTATTATATATCTTTCTTACTATAGTTTTCTTTATAATTAGAGTTATTTTCCAAGGTAGAAGTAAAAGTGATATTGTTCAGAAGGATTTATCAAAATACCTTTTCAAGGTAATAACTGATCTTGGACCATGCTATATAAAATTAGGTCAAGCTTTATCCACAAGGCCTGATTTAGTTAGACAAGATTGGCTAGAAGAATTAAGCAATCTTCAAGATAATCTTCCCGCATTTGATCATAAAATTGCGCTAAAAACAATTGAAGATGAATTAGGCTCTCCAGCAAGCAAATTATTTCAAGACTTTCCAAATAAACCAATTGCATCGGCGAGTCTTGGACAAGTTTATAAAGCAAGAATCAGTAAAAATAACTTCGTTGCCGTAAAAGTTCAAAGGCCAAACCTAGAATTTATTATTAAGAGGGATATTGTAATTTTAAAAATCCTTGCAAATATATTTTCGCCATTATTACCTCTTAATATTGGAGTTGGATTAGGAGAGATTATTGATGAATTTGGGAAAGCATTATTTGAAGAAATAGATTACGAAAAAGAGGCCCAGAATGCCGAAAAATTTTCTAAACTATTCAGAAAAAATAAACAAGTTATTATTCCAAAGGTTGAAAAATCTTTTTCTTCAAAAAAAGTTGTAACAACTTCTTGGATTGAAGGAGTTAAATTAAAAGATAAAAACGAAATAGAAAGCAACAATTTAATTCCTTCTTCATTCATTAGAACTGGAGTAATAAGTGGCCTTCAGCAGCTATTTGAACATGGATACTTTCATGCTGATCCTCACCCTGGAAATATGTTTGCCTTAAGCGGGGGAGATGAAAAAAATGGACATATCGCATATGTGGATTTTGGAATGATGGATTCAATTTCAGATTTTGATAGGTTAACTCTTATAAAAGCAATAGTTCATTTAATAAATGATGAATTTTTACTTTTAGCGCAAGACTTTCAAAAGTTAGGATTTTTGAGCTCAGAGCAAGATCTTACCCAAATTGTACATCCTCTAAAAGAGGTATTAGGTGATTCTCTAGGAAAAGAAGTTGGGAATTTCAACTTTAAAAAAATAACTGATAAATTTTCTAAACTTATGTACTCCTATCCATTTAGAGTTCCAAGTAGATTTGCATTAATAATCAGAGCTGTTGTTAGTCAAGAAGGTTTAGCTTTACGTCTTAATCCTGAATTCAGAATTATTAATATTGCCTATCCTTATATAGCGAAGAAACTACTAACAGATAACTCTGATGAAATAATTAATATTCTTCTAGAAGTCATTTTCGATAAAAATGGCAAAATTCAAATTGAAAAAATAGAGAGTCTTCTAAATATTCTTTTTAAAGATTCTGTAAATATTAACTCTGATCTCATACCTGTTTTAAATGCAAGCTTAAAGTTATTTGTAACTGAGAAGGGATCTGAGGTAAGAAAAAATCTTTTATTGAGTTTAATTAAAGATGATAAACTTGAATTTGATGATGCTGAAAGATTATTTAATTTAATTAAAGAAACCTTTAGTCCAATAAAAATTGCTAAAAATGCTTTCCAGAATATAATTTCTCCAGTTTAAATATATATTTTTTGCCTATTAATATTCCAAATCAAATAAACCCTAATCAGGTAAAAAAGAGTAATTTAGAATTAATTAATTAATT
>CEUK01029924.1_pt1 | contig 33943 bp, 30 predicted proteins | sample 356451 | NCBI WGS metagenome assembly CEUK01 (sample SAMEA2622843, study PRJEB7988) | marine metagenome | isolation source: saline water (ENVO:00002010), including
AAAATTATTAAAAATCAGCAAACTTATTTTAAAATTTGTTTAGCAATAACTAATTTTTGAATTTCAGAAGTTCCTTCTCCAATAGTACATAATTTAGCATCTCTGTAAAATCGTTCAACTGGAAAATCTTTTGTATATCCATAACCTCCTAAAACTTGTATTGCATCTGTTGCTACTTTAACGGCAATTTCCGAAGAAAAATATTTAGCCATTGCTCCCTCTAGAGTCATCTTCTGATTTAAATTTTTTTTGTAAGCAGCTTGATAAGTTAATAATTCTGAAGATTCAATTTCACATGCCATATCTGCAAGCTTAAATGCAATAGCTTGAAAATTTGAAATTGGCTTTCCAAACTGTACTCTTTCTTTAGAATATTTTAATGCAGAATAGTAAGCACCTTTAGCAATACCTAATGAAAGAGCAGCTATTGATATTCTCCCTCCATCTAAAACTTTCATTGCCTGAACAAATCCCTCTCCAATATTTCCTAAGATATTATCATTTGGAACCTTACAATTATCTAAAATAATTTCTGCTGTTTCAGAAGCTCTCATACCTAATTTATCTTCTTTTTTTCCTGAATAAAAACCAACAGTACCCTTTTCAACAACAAAACTGGTCATTCCATGAGAATCGCCTTTTTCACCTGTTCTTGCTATAATAACAGCTATATCTCCAGAGATTGCATGAGTTATAAAATTTTTGGCACCATTTAAAATCCAATATTTTCCTTCTTTTTTTGCAGTAGTAGACATACCTCCAGCATCAGAACCAGTATTATGTTCTGTCAACCCCCAAGCACCTATCCATTCTGAAGTTGCTAATTTTGGAAGCCATTTTTTTTTCTGTTTCTCATTTCCAAATTGTAAAATATGGCCAGTACATAACGAATTATGTGCTGCCATAGAAAGAGCAATCGAAGGATCTAAAATAGCAAGTTGCTCAATTGCGGTAACATATTCATTATATGAAAATCCTGAACCACCATATTCAGTTGGAACTAAAACTCCCATCAAACCAAGTTCTCCAAGCTTTTTAAAGGCTTTAACTGGAAAAATTTGTTTTTCATCCCATTCTCGAACAAATGGAGTAATATTATTTTTTCCAAACTGCTGAATCATATCAGCAATCATTTTCTGATTTTCATTAATTTCAAAATTCATTTAGTATCTTTTAAGAGTAATAATTTTTTCTGCATACTTTTTTAATCTTTCATCTCCATTTAAGAAATCAAGACTTATAACAAATGTAAAAGCAAAAACTTTTGCTCCCAATTCAGTTGTAAGCTCTGCTGCTGCACAAGCTGTCCCTCCAGTAGCTAATAAATCATCATGCACAACAATATTCCATCCTTTTTTTATATCTGACTTATGCACTTCAACTTCTGCCGAGCCATACTCCAAATCATATTTACACTTTAAAGTTTCTCCAGGAAGTTTACCAACTTTTCTAATTGGAATAAAAGGTATTCCCATTTTATTTGCGAGTGAAAAACCAAACAAAAATCCTCTACTTTCTACCCCAACAATAGCATCAACCTTTTCACCTTTTAATCTTTGAGCAAAATTATCAATTATCTCGGAAGATAATTGTGGATCTAATAAAAGAGAAGTGATATCCTTGAAATTAATACCTGATTTTGGAAAATTAGGCACTTCTCTAATTGCTAAATCTATTTTTTTACTAATCATTTCAGTTTTTTAAAATCTATTTAAATCTCTTAATAATACCAGACTTTATTCTACTATGATAATCTTCTAAATCAATACGAACCTCTTTTGATAAAATAAGCAAACCAATAATATTTGGAAAGGCCATTGCTAGTATCATCATATCAGAGAAGTCTAGTACTGCTCCTAATTTTACAGAAGAACCTATAATAATAAATAAAAGAAATAATATTTTATATGAATATTCTGAAAATTTAGTTTTACCAAATAAGAATGTCCATGATTTTAATCCATAGTATGACCAAGAGATCATGGTTGAAAAAGCAAATAAGAAAATAGCAATTACTAATAAATAAGGAAACCAAGAAAATACAGAACCAAAAGCTTGAGAAGTCATTTGTGCACCCTCCACTCCTTGGACATTATGAAATCCTGTTATAATTAGCACCAGTGCCGTCATAGTACAAATAACAACTGTATCAATAAAAGGTTCTAATAAGGCAACTATACCCTCAGATACTGGTTCATTTGTTTTAGCCGCGGCATGTGCGATCGAAGCAGAACCAACACCTGCTTCATTTGAAAAAGCGGCCCTTCTAAATCCTTGTACAAGAACACCTATTACACCACCTAAACCAGCAGCTGGTGCAAAAGCTCCTTTAAATATTAAAGCAAATACATTACCAACTTGTGTTATATTCATTAAAATAATAATTAATGCAGTACCAACATATAAAGCAGCCATGAAAGGCACTATCTTTTCTGTAACATTTGCAATAGACTTAATCCCTCCAATAATAACAGCCCCTACTAAAATAGATAATATCAAACCAAAAACCGGACCATTTCCTGCTAAGAAAGGAAACTGACCTGCTAGTTGTGCATAAGCTTGATTGGCTTGAAACATATTACCACCTCCAAAAGAACCTCCAATACAAAGTATTGCAAATAAAACAGCCAATACTTTACCAAATCCTGCCATGTTGTATTTAGCCAATCCATCACGCAAATAATACATGGGACCCCCAGAAACTTCTCCATTTTCATCTATTTGACGATATTTAATACCCAAAGTACATTCAACAAATTTTGCAGACATGCCAAGTAGCCCAGCTACTATCATCCAAAAAGTAGCTCCCGGGCCCCCAATAGAAATAGCAATAGCCACTCCAGCTATATTTCCTAAACCAACAGTTGCTGAAAGAGCAGTTGTTAATGCCTGGAAGTGAGAAACCTCTCCTTTATCATTTGGATCATCATAATCTCCTTTTACTAAACTAATAGCATGCTTAAATCCTCTAACATTTATAAAATTCATTTTAAAAGTAAAGTAAATAGCACCAAAAACTAACCATACTACTACAACAGGAACACTAGTGCCTACATCAAAACCCAATGCTTTAATAGGATCCCAGAAAATGACAGGCACTAAATAGTTATCTACAATAGGTTTGAAAAAGCTATCTATTTTTTCGCTTAATGTAACTGCTTTAGAAGTAAAGGCAGAGATAAGCATTAAAGTTAAAAGTGATATTTTTTTTGTCATATTATTTTATAAAATTATTTGCAGTCTTTTTTTCATTCTTAATCCATTGTTTTTATTTGCTCGTCCATAATAGCTAAACATTCTTCAAATGAATGAGGTTTATATCCTAATTCATTTATGGATTTATCCAAAATGAATCCAGTTTTGGGAGGTCTTACTGCTTTTTGATTAAGTGTTGCTGTACTAATCTTATTTAAATTATCGGTTGACATTCCGTAGTATTCTGCTACCCTTTCTACTATTTCATAAATACTCATAATATCTTTACCAGAAGCATTAAAAATTCCCAGTGTTTTTTTCTTGATGGCTAATATACAGATATCTGCTAAATCATCTACTAAAGTAGGAGCTCGGTATTGATCATCAACAATATTTAAAGCATCTCCTTTACATAAAGCTTCCTTTGCCCAAAGCACAATATTTCCTTTACTTAAATTCTCTCCTATTCCAAAAACAATTATAGTTCTAAGAATGGTCCATTTTACTGAGTGTGCTTGTAACAACTGCTCAGATTTTAATTTAGATAAACCATAGTAAGAAAGCGGGTTAGGAAAATCTTCTTCTCTATATGGACCATCCTCTCCATCAAAAATAAAGTCAGTTGAAATATGAATCAAATGTGCATTTATTCTCTCACATGCATCAGCAAGATAACCAACAGCATCCACATTTAATAAATCACATTCATTTTTCTTATCTTCACATAAATCAACATTGGTCATAGCAGCTGTATTAATAACCACATTTGGCTTATGATATGCAATTACATTATCTACTTCTTCTTTATTAGTTACATCTACAGAAACATAAATATATCCATCTCTATTAGAAAGCCTATTTTTTCCTTTTGAAGTTGCAATTAAAAAAATTGATAAATCACATTTTAACTTTTGGACAAGCTTTTGTCCAAGTAACCCATTACTACCAGTAACTAAAACCTTCATTTAATATTGATTTGGTTTTAGTAAATACAAAATAAAATATATTATTATTGGTGAACCAAAACCGAAAATTGTCGCTGCAATAAATAAAATCCGTAAACCTCCAACATCTATATCAAATTTTATTGCTAACCAAATACAAACACCAAGAAATTTTCTGTCACTCATTATTTCTACTTTTGATCAGCATATCAATTTTTTGTATAATATTTTTTTCAAGATCCATAATAGAATTCTCTACTTGTAAAATTTGGTGTTCAAGTTCAATAATTTTATTTTGTTTCTTTTTTGATCTTTGCATATCCAAGATCAACCAAGCGAAAGCAACTACTTCAATAAGTAATAATAATAAAGTTAAAAAAATTTGTAATTTTTCCATATTATAAATCAAAAACACTTTTTCTTTTTTTATATTTAAAATGATATCGTATTTTATAAATAAAAATCATAAACAAATATATAAGAATAGTAAAAGCATTTGTGAATGTTGCATATATAAACAGCATTCTAATTAATGATGCTTTAACACCTATTCTATCTCCCCACCATGCACTGACTCCAAAAATTTTTTTTTCAAAGATATTTCTTAAAAACCTTAGCAATTTTATAATTTTATAATATTTTGCAATTTAATTAAAATAAAATAAAATAAAATATTTTAAAAAATTAAATTTTAGCAAATGTTTTTTACTCTTTCAAAAATATTATCTTTCTTATTTAAACCTATTACATGGCTTATATTATTAATGGTTTCTGCTATTTTATCTAAAAAAAAAACTAAAAAAATTGTTACATATACATTAATATTATTTACGATACTTTCAAATGAATTTATTGTGGATCAAGTTTCTGGATTATGGGAGATGCCAGCAATAAAAATAAATCAACTTCAAAAAAAATATGATTATGGGATTATTTTAGGAGGTTTTTCTTCATATAACCCTGAAGAAAAAATGATAAATTTTAACGAACATGGAGATCGTTTAATTTCAGCAATTAAATTATATAATTTAGGAATAATTAAAAAAATTATTGTTAGTGGTGGCAATGGAAAATTAATTAATAATGATTTGCGAGAAGCAATTTGGTCATATGATTTTTTAATTAACATGAAAGTTAATCCTAAAGACATTTTAATAGAATCGAACTCAAGGAATACTATTGAAAATGCAGTTTACACCAAAGAAATTATTAATCCATTATCACAATCTTTATTAATCACTTCTTCATTACATATGAAAAGAGCAATATTTTGTTTTGAGAAGAATAACTTTAATTTCGACTATTATGCTACGGATATAATAAATTTTAATAGAAAAAAATCCATAAGCTACATCTTACTTCCAAATATTAAAAGCTTAGAAAAATGGGAAGATTTAATACATGAAATAATTGGGTATTTGGTGTACCAAATAAAATATTAAAAATATTTTTCTAGAATTACACTCATTTCTGTTTGCAATCTCAATGCTTCTTTTCTTGCATATTCATCAAAATCAGAACAATTTCCTGCATAAATAATTGATCTTGAACAGTTGACAAGCAATCCACATTGTTTATTCAAAGCAAATTTAGCAACATTTGAAAGAGTACCCCCTTGCGCTCCTACTCCTGGAACCAGTAAAAAATGGTCAGGAATAATTTTTCTTATCTTTTGCAGTTCTTCAAATTTAGTTGCTCCAACTACATACATCAAATTATCTTGATTACCCCAATTTTTGGAAGTACTTAAAACTTTTTTGTATAAAGGATAGCCTTCAGAATCTTCTAGCGTTTGAAAGTCCAAACTTCCATTATTTGAAGTTAGTGCTAATAAAATAACCCATTTATTTTTATATTCCAAAAAAGGTTTTACTGAATCAGAACCCATATATGGACTAACAGTTATTGCATCAAAATTTAAATTTTTAAAGAACGCTTCTGCGTACTTATTTGTAGTATTACCAATATCACCTCTTTTAGCATCAGCAATTGTAAAAATATCATCAGGAATATAATTTATAGTTTTTTCTAAACTTTTGATCCCTTGTGGTCCTAAACACTCATAAAAAGCTAAATTTGGTTTATAAGCAACACATAAGTCTTTTGTCTTATTAATAATTCTTTTATTAAACTCAAAAATTGGATCTTCAAAATCTAGAAGATGTTTTGGTATTTTATTTAAATCAGTATCTAAACCAATACATAAAAAAGATTTTTTCTTAATAATTTGGTTGAAAATATCGTTTCTGTTCATAGTTATTATTAAACCGAATCTCCTTCTTTTAATTTTTCTGCATTTTCTGCAAGTTGTAATTCATCAATAAACTCTTGAATATCTCCACTCATCGTAGATTGTAAGTTATATTTAGTTAAGGATATTCTATGTTCTGTCACTCTTCCTTGAGGATAATTGTATGTTCTAATTTTAGCAGACCGATCTCCTGAAGAGACCATTGTTTTTCTATTTTTAGCATCTTCCTCTAATTTTTTTTGTAATTCCATTTCATAAATTCGAGAACGTAAAACTTTTAAAGCTTTATCATAATTTTTGTGTTGTGATTTTTGATCTTGACACTGTGCAACAATTCCTGTTGGAACATGCGTTAAACGAACTGCAGAATATGTAGTATTTACAGATTGTCCTCCAGGACCAGAAGAACAATAAGTATCTTTTCTTATATCAGCGGGATTTAACTCAATATCAAACTCTTCTGCTTCAGGAAGTACGATAACTGTAGCTGCTGATGTATGTACACGACCTTGAGTTTCTGTTTGGGGAACTCTTTGAACTCTATGAACACCAGATTCAAATTTTAACTGACCATAAACATCTTCACCTGAAATGTTAAAAATTATTTCTTTATAACCTCCAACTGTTCCTTCAGCAACATCAACTAACTCTGTTTTCCAGCCCTTAATTGAAGAAAATGCTGTATACATTTTAAATAAATCACCTGCAAAAATACTAGCTTCATCTCCTCCAGTACCAGCTCTAATTTCCATTACAGCATTTTTAGAATCAGCAGGATCTTTAGGAATAAGAAGTACTTTAAGTTCTTCCTCCATTTGTTCTCTTTTTGGTAAATTCTCGTCTAATTCTATCTTAGCTATTTCTTTCATTTCTAAATCATTTGAATTAGACAAAATTTCTTTAGCTTCAGCAATATTTGACAATAAATTTTTGTAATTTTTATATCCTTTTATTATTGGTTCTAACTCTTTGTATTCTTTACTTAATTTAACGTACAATTTCATATCATCCATTGCATTAGATGATGAAATTAAACTTTCTACTTCCTTGTACCTATCATAAATAGCAGATAATTTATCTATCATGACTTATATACGTATGAACCTTTTTCAGAATCAATTGTCAACTTCTTACCATTATAATCCTCCACGTAGCCTATTATTTTTGCTTCGACATTAAAGCTATTGGAGATAGAAATAATTTCATTTGCAATTTCTTCATCAACATATAACTCCATTCTGTGGCCCATATTAAATACTTTATACATCTCTTTCCAATCAGTACTAGACTGGCTTTGAATTAACTTAAACACAGGAGGAATATCAAACATATTATCTTTAATAACATGTAAATTATTTATAAAATGTAAAATTTTTGTTTGAGCACCACCACTACAATGAATCATCCCATGAATGTCATATCTAAATTTATCTAAAATCTTTTTAATTATTGGTGAATATGTTCTTGTAGGAGAAAGAACTAATTTTCCAATATCTAAAGTTAAATTTTCTAATTTATCAGTAATTTTTTTGCTACCTGAATAGATTAAATGTTGGGGTAAAGAGAGATCACAACTTTCTGGATATTTTTCTAATAATTCATTAGAAAAAATATCATGTCTTGCTGAAGTTAATCCATTACTACCAATACCACTATTATATTCACTTTCATATGAAGCTTGTCCAAATGATGCTAAGCCAACAATAACATCACCTGCTCTAATATTTCCATTATCAATTACATCTTTTCTTTTGATTCTTGATACTACTGTTGAATCAACAATTATTGTTCTAACTAAATCACCAACATCAGCAGTTTCTCCACCAGTAGAAACTATATTAATTCCATGCTTTTTATATTCAGAAATTAAATCTTCTGTAGAATTAATTATTTCAGCAATAACATTTCCAGAAATTAGCTTTTTATTTCTTCCAATAGTAGATGATAACATTATATTGTCTGTAGCTCCTACGCATAACAAATCATCTATATTCATAATTAAAGCATCCTGTGCAATACCCTTCCAAACAGATAAATCACCTGTTTCTTTCCAATATATGTAAGCTAGTGATGATTTTGTACCTGCTCCATCAGCATGCATCACAATACAATACTTATCATCTCCAGTTAAAAAATCAGGAACAATTTTACAAAAAGAAGAACTAAACAAACCTGAATTTAAATTCTTAATAGCATTGTGAACATCTTCTTTATCAGCAGAAACTCCTCTTTGATTATATCTGTTTTCCAACATCTTGTAAAAAATCTTAAAAAAATTAAGACACTTTATAGGTTTATAAGGGTCTTCTTATTTCTTTTTTAACTCATCATTTTTGTTTGGAACATAGTCATCTCTTAAAATACTAAAAATTGTCCTTCTATTATATTGATGAGCCTTTTCCTTATCCTCTTTACTTTTAATTGAATTGATATATGATTTTGTCAACACATCTCCAACATTGAAGATTCCGACCTTGATATCAATAACATGTGGCTCATTTTCTCCAACATATCTAGATTTAATTTGCCCTGGATCAACACCTTTGCTTAATAAATAATCTACACATGCATCACCTCGTTTTTTTGCTAATTCTAAATTAGAACTAATCGAGCCTAGTTCATCTGTATGAGAAACTAATTCAACAACTACATTAGTATTGTCCAATAGACCTTCAGCTAAAACATCTAAATCTAAAGTCGATTTAATTCTTAAATCAGATTTAGCAAAGTCATACTCAATTCTAGGCAAAATAATCTTCTTTTTTTCAGGATCAACTAATATATCTATTTCAAAAACTTTATTCTGCTCAACTCCAAAAGTAGTTTCATTTACTGATTGTTTAATATATCCAGATTTATTAACAATGATCTCATAAGAAGTTAATGGTTTTAAAGGAGATTCAAATGAACCAGTATTATCACTTACAACATTAATAACACTACCGTCACTACCAATAATTTTGACATTTGCTTCAGACAATATTGAACCAGTTTTTGAATCAGTAATAATACCTTTAACCGAAAAAACTAAAGGAGGCAACTCAAATTGATAAATATCGTCTCTTCCCTTACCACCTTCTCTATTAGAAGTCAAATACCCTCTTTCACCATTCTCTTCAATAATCATACAAAAATCATCTCCAGGAGAGTTAATAGGAGTTTTTAAGTTTATTGGTAGAATATACGCCCCATTTTCATCTTTATTTGTTTTATATATATCTAAACCACCCATACCTACATGACCTGTTGATGCAAAATAAATGGTACCATCAGAATGTAGAAAAGGAAACATTTCATCTCCACGCGAGTTTACTAAAGGACCCAAATTTTCTGGTTTACTCCAAATATTTCTTTTTTCTTTTTTAACCATCCACAAATCTTTGCCTCCGTATCCATTTGGCATATCAGATGAAAATATTAAAATTTTCTCATCCTTGCTTAATGTAGGATGACCAATAGTAATATTACTATCAATCTTTATTTGCAATAATTTTGGTTCCGACCATTGTTTACCTTCTCTTTTTGAAACGTATATTCCACAACCTAAATTTTTCTTTTTTTCAACCTTGCATTTAGTCAAATACATCGTATTACCACTTTGATTAACATAAACAGAACCTTCATTTCCTTCAGAATTTAAAGGTTCTGCAACATGAATAGGCTTACTCCAAACACCTTTTTTATTAAGTTTTGAGTGATATATATCTGTAAATATTTCACCAGTTCTATTATCAATTTTATCTGTTACACCTCCTTTTCTAGAAGAAGTAAAATATAACTCAGTGTAATTACTATTACCAAATGCAGGAGAATAGTCACTGTTTCTTGAATTTAACAGAGGCATAGAATATACTTTATAACGTGTCGGAACATCTTTCCACTTTAAAGCAAAATTACATGAACGTAGCCCCATCTCACCATGTAAATAATCTTCTCTTCTAATATCATCTATTGCTAACTGATCAGCTTCTCTTTTTGTAATACCACATTTTTGTAAATATTCTTTATATTGAGTAGATGCATTTTTATAATCTCCTTGCATCATTAACACATCAGCGTATCTAAGGTATATTTTTGCATTTGGATATTTTGCTCTTATTGCACGTTTATAATATGTTTCTGACCTCTTTATATTACCAGACAATCTATAACATTCAGCCTGACGAAAAATGATTTCTACTTTCAATGCTTTATCTTTTACTTTAGAATAAGCTTTTTGATATAATTCTGCGGCTTTTGCATACTCTTCTAATTCAAAAGCATTATCAGCTTTAATCACTTTTCTACTTTTTTTCTGAGCATAAAGATCTGCATGAAAAAATAAAAAGAAACTACTTAATATAACTAAAATAATATTTCGTTTTATCTTCATAATTTTTGAAATTTTTGCTAAAATAAACATTAATTTGTAATTAATATTTTATAATTTAATAATATGTGAATTTTATATGTTAATAAAATATTAGTAAATCATAAAAAATTTTTAATTAATCTATGCTTTATTAATAAAAAATATACATTTTTTGCATTGTTAAAATTAATTATAAATAAAACCTAAATTATCTAATTATTATTATGAAATCAAAACTTGAATACATCTGGCTAGACGGTTATGTTCCCACTCAAAACATGAGAAGCAAAACAAAAGTAATTGAAAACTTTTCTGGAAATTTAGAAGACTGCCCAATTTGGTCTTTTGATGGCAGTTCAACTAAACAAGCAGAAGGAAATTCATCAGATTGTTTGTTAAAACCTGTTGCAATTTATCCTGATCCTGACAGAATTAATGGATTCTTAGTAATGACTGAAGTATTAAATGCTGATGGAACACCTCATATCTCAAATGCTAGAGCTACTATTGATGATGATGATAATGATTTTTGGTTCGGATTTGAACAAGAATATTTTATAATGGACACCAAAACACAGCTTCCTTTAGGATTTCCAGTAGGTGGATACCCAGGACCACAAGGACTATACTATTGTTCTGTTGGTGGGAAAAATACTCATGGAAGAGACTTTGTCGAAGAACATGCTGACCTATGTATTGAAGCTGGATTAAACTTTGAAGGAATTAACCAAGAAGTAGCTAGTGGTCAGTGGGAATTTCAATTATTTGCTAAAGGTGCTAAAAAAGCAGGAGATGAAATTTGGATAGCAAGATATTTGTTAGATAGATTAACTGAACAATATGGTTACTACATTGAATACCATCCTAAACCTATTAAAGGAGATTGGAATGGATCTGGTATGCATGCAAACTTCTCAAACTCTACTTTAAGAGAATGCGGATCACAAGAGATTTATGAAAAGATTTGTGAAGCTTTTCGTTCAGTTACAAAAGAACATATTGATGTATATGGAGCATTTAATGAACAGAGATTAACCGGCCTTCATGAAACTGCTGCGATTACAGACTTTAGCTATGGAATTTCAGATAGAGGAGCATCAATCAGAATTCCGATTATTACTGTTGAAAAAGGATGGAAAGGATGGTTAGAAGATAGGAGACCTGCTTCTAATGCTGATCCATACAAAATAGCTAGTAGAATTATTAAAACTGTAAAGTCTGCGTAAACTAACTATAATCTATCTTTTGTTTTACTTAAACAATACTAGAAAAGATATAATATACATAACAAAGTAATAATATACCACCTTGGTATCTTGAGATTTGTTGATTTTTAGAGCAGTAAATAAAGATTCCTAGTAGGATAAAAATTAACATCATCCATAGATAATCTACATTTAGAATTGCGTAGTCTTCTATTTTTATAGTTTTGATTAATGAAGATATACCTAAAACTATTAATATATTAAATATATTAGATCCAATAATATTTCCAATTGCTAAACTACTTTCTTTTCTGTAGGCAGCAATTACAGATGCAACAAGTTCTGGAAGACTTGTCCCAATAGCAATAACCGAAACAGCAATTACTCGATCTGAAACACCAAATTTATTAGCTATCAAAATCGCTCCATCAACTAAATAATCAGCTCCAAACTTTAATAACAATATTCCTAAAATTAATAATACTATATTGTGAAGTAAAGTATTCTTATATTCATTATTTATGTTATGACTAATAAATCCGTCATCATTTTTAGATTTTGATATTAAAAAATATGAAAAGAATGAAATACTAAATATAAAGAATAATCCAACAATATAGTTTATTTGTTTGAAATAATATAGAATTAAACCAAAAAGTACAGTAACAATTATCATAAAAGGGTAATCAATTCTAATAGTTTGTTGAGAAATTTTTAATTTAAAAATTAAAGCAGTAACAGCTAAAACCAAAGCAATATTAGCAATGTTAGATCCTATTACATTTCCTAATGCAATATTTGAACTTTCACTAAATAAAGCTTGGACAGTTACAAAAAGTTCTGGACATGATGTGGAAAAAGACATAATAGTCATTCCTACTACCAATGTAGATATTTTAAATCTTAAAGCAAGACCTACAGAACCTTTAACAAGTAAATCTCCTCCATAATAGAGGAATAATAGGCCTATAATTAATAAAAAAGTAGCATACATCTATTTTTCTATATCATCTTTAATTTTTGATGCACTATCTTTTATTTCTTTCTTAATTTCATTTGAAGCATCTTGCATCTCTCTTACAGCTCTTCCAATTCCTTTTGCTAGCTCTGGAATTTTTTTTGAGCCAAAAAAAATAACTATAAATAACACAACAATAACAATTTCTGGTCCGCCTATAAATAAAATCATATACGCAAAAATAAAAAAAAAGCCCTTTCATTAAAAAGGGCTTTTAAAAAATAACAAAAAATCTATCTTTTTGTTTTTAAAGTATCTAACATAATTGGAGAGGCAACAAACAATGAAGAATATGTACCAATAATCACACCTATCATAAGTGCAAACATGAAACCTCTAATAACTTCACCTCCAAAAATAAAAATTATCAGCAAAACAAAAAATGTAGTTAACGAAGTGTTAATTGTTCTACTTAAAGTACTGTTTAGAGCTGTATTAATATATTCATGAACTTGCTTTTTTCTGTTGTTGTTCATATACTCTCTTACACGGTCGAAAACAACTACAGTATCATTTAATGAGTATCCTATAATAGTCAGAATGGCAGCAATAAAGGCTTGATCAATTTCTAGTGAAAATGGTAAAATTCCATACAAAATTGAAAAAACTGAAAGTACAATTAAGACATCATGAAAAACTGCAACAACGGCACCTAAACTAAATTGCCACTTTCTGAATCTTAATAAAATGTAAAGAAATATAACTAATAAAGAAAAGAAAATAGAAGAAACTGCTGCATCTTTAATATCATCAGCTATTGTAGGTCCAACTTTTTGCGAACCCATTACTTCATAATTTAATCCTATTTTTTCAAGTCCTTCTAATAGTTTTTGCTCAACTATCAAATCGGTATTTATATCATTATTTTTAATCATAAACGAAGTTGTTATTTTCACCTGATTATCATCTCCAAAAGTTTTAACTTGTGGTGCATAATTAATCCCCTCACTATCAACAAAAGCATTAGACAACTCTGATCTTAACTTTTCATTATCTACAGTATCATCAAATCTAACAACATAGGTTCTTCCTCCAATAAAATCTACTCCATAATTTAGTCCTTTAGTAAGTAAAGAGCCTATTCCTAAAGAAATTATAATTGAAGAGATAATATAAAACCGTTTTCTTTTACCTATAAAATCAATATTTATATTTTTAAAAGCACCATCTGTTAATTTAGTAGCAAATGATACTTTTTTATCTTTATTAAGTCTTGCAGAAATAACCAATCTAGTGATAAAAATTGCAGCAAATAATGATGTTAAAATTCCAATAACTAATGTAGTAGCAAATCCTTTTATAGGCCCTGTTCCAAATGTATAGAGAATTATACCTGTTAGAAGTGTTGTTACATTAGCGTCAATGATAGAGCTGTAAGCATTATTATATCCATCCGTTATTGCCAACCTAATTCCTTTACCATTACGGATTTCTTCTCTAATTCTTTCATAAATAAGAACATTTGCATCAACAGACATACCTATTGTTAGGACAATACCCGCAATTCCTGGCAAAGTAAGTACTGCTCCAAGTGATGATAAAACACCAAAAATAAAAAAGATATTGGCTAAGAGTGCTATGTTAGAAACTAGACCTGCTCTACTGTAATAAAAAATCATATATAATAAAACCAAAATCAAAGCAATTATAAACGACTTAAAACCAGAAGAAATTGCTTCTTGACCAAGAGATGGACCAACAATGGCTTCCTCAATAATTCTTGCTGGTGCTGGTAATTTACCAGATTTTAAGATATTTGCTAAATCCTTTGCTTCTTCTACAGTAAAGTTACCAGTTATTTGAGATCTTCCACCAGAAATTTCAGCTTGAACAGTTGGAAATGAATAAACAAAACCGTCCAAAACAATAGCAACAGATTTACCTATATTTTCTGCTGTTAATCTTTTCCATTGTTTTGCACCTTCTGCGTTCATAGACATAGATACTTCTGCAGTTGATGCAAATTGAGCAAACTGTTGGTTTGCATCTGTAACAACATCTCCTTGCATTATAGCCTCCCCTCCTCTAGCTGATTTAAGAGCTACAAGTTGTACAAATTTACCGTCTACATCGTATGGTTTAACAGTATATGCAAATTTTACATCTATTGGAAAAAAACTTAAAATCTTTTGATCAGATAAATATTTATTCAATTCCGCAGTATCCTTAATAGCACAAAATCCAACTACAGGCCCTTGATTCAATTGTCCATTTTGCTGATCTACATTAGGATATAATAAGGCATATAATGGATTTTCAGATGCAAATTCCTCAAATGACAAAGATGTTGTATCTTGATTAGATGAAGTATCATTTTCAAGACCAGCTAACAAAAGGTTTTCTTCACTCAAAGAATCGGATTCATCAACTTTATCAGTTGTAGAAATAGCAGATATCTCCTCATTAATCTCTTCCTCAGAATTATTTTCTTCTGATTTTACATCTCTTAAATAAGTATTCACTTCTTCTAACTGCGAAAACAACTCCCCATATTCATATGTTTCCCAAAATTCTAGCTGAGCAGTAGACTGTAGTAATTTACGTGCTCTCTCTGGATTTTTAATACCTGGCAATTCAACTAAAATTCTACCGGCAGTTTCAAGCCTTTGTATATTAGGCTGTGTAACTCCAAATCTATCAATTCTACTTCTAAGAATGTTAAATGATCTACTAATAGCCTCTTCGACTTCAAAAACCAGCACATCAATAACTTCATCATTAGAAGATGAGAATTGAATTTTCTCTCTTAAATCTGGAGTAGCAAAAATGGCAGAAAGACCTTTGTTTGGAAATAGTGCTATTTTTTCATATTCAAGAGCAAATAAAGTAACAAAATCATCTTGACTATTTTCTTGTGCCAACAGAGTATTATTGATTGCTTTATTAAAAATACTGTCCTTGCTATTATTAGACAATGCCTTTAAAACATCAACTACCATAACTTCAAGAGTTACATTCATACCTCCTTTTAGGTCAAGACCTAAATTTATTTCTCTTTGCTTACACTGGTTATAAGTATATGAAGCTATTAATATATTGTAAACTTCCTCACCACTAATAGAATCTAAATAAAATTTTACTTTATCTTGTTTTTGATCTTCAGGAAAGTTGTTCGCATATTCTATTGCATCTTCCTCTACTTTATCAGCAACCCAAGTAAAAGAAAGTTGATATAAACAAACTATTGCAAAGAGAATAGCAAAAATTTTTATAACATTTCTGTTTTGCATAATCTTATTTTTTTTTAAGCTTTTTTAAAAGGTCGGCAAATATATGATTTAACATCCAATAATACAATATGTTAAACTAAAACTTAAATATAAATTCTTTAACATCAATAAAAATATTTTGAAAAAAATATGTATATTTTTGTAGAAAACTATTTTTATTAAAAATGAAAAAGAATTTTTTATTTATTTCGTTAATACTAACTCTATCATTAAATGCACAAATGTCATTAATGAGAGACACTGTTAATCTAAAAATTAAAGAAAATTCAATTTATTTTAAAAGTCCGTTTGTTGGTGGTATAAATGCAGGTCAATTTTCAGAGATTGATTTAAATTTAGACGGAATAATGGATCTTATAGTATTTGATAAATCAGGAAATAAAATTATTCCATTCATTAACAATGGATTAGATTACATATTTGCGCCTATTTACAGAGAAAATTTTCCGAAAAATTTACATGACTGGCTATTGTTAGCAGATTATAATTGTGATGGTAAAAATGATATATTTACTTATTCAAGTGGTGGACTGGCTGTATATGAAAACACATCAATAAATTCATTAACATTTAATATTGTTACACCGTTAATAATGACAGATATTGGATCTTTTGAAACAAATCTTTGGGTTTCACCTGATGATATACCTGCAATTATTGATGTTGATAATGATGGTGATTTAGACATTTTAACATATGGTCAACTAGGTGGTTTTATAGAACTTCATAAAAATTTATCTATTGAAAAAAATGGCAGTTGTGATTCCATTTCATTTAAAAGATCAGAATTATGTTGGGGGTATTTCTATGAAGGATTAAGTGACTATATACTAAATTGTCAAAATTGCCAATGTCCACAGATATCTCATACTAACTTAAGTGACCAAATTAAACATCCTGGCTCAACAATTCTGGCATTAGACATTGATAATGACAATGATAATGATGTTGTAATTGGAGACATTAACTCTAACAAGTTAAACCTACTAATAAACGGAGGTAATAATACAAACGCCTTCATGATTGATGTCGACACTAATTTTCCAAGTAATCATAACAATACAGTTCCTGTAGATTTAAATTTTTTCCCCTCAAGTTTTTATCTTGACATTGACAATGATGGAAAAAAAGATCTAATTGCATCAACAAATGCAAGAAATTATGCTAATTATTTTGAAAGTATTTGGTTTTATAAAAATACTGGCTCTAATAATAATCCTGAATTTAATTTTATAGAAAATAATTTTTTACAAAAAAACATGATTGACTTAGGAAAAGGAGCAAACCCAATTTTTTATGACTACAATAATGATAACCTATTAGACTTAATTATTGGAAATCATTCCTATTTCAATTTGAATGGAAGTGCATATTCGTCATTAGCACTTTTTGAAAATACTGGAAGTAACATAAATCCAGAATTTAACCTGATCGATAGAGACTGGCTTAATCTTTCAAATATTAACTTAAACATAATTGAGAATATTCCAGCACAAAATTTAACTCCCACATTTGGAGATGTTGATGGAGATGGTGACCATGATTTGATAGTAGGAGACAAAGAAGGTTTAATACATCTTTTTGAGAATATTTCTGGTAGTTATCAAATTGTGTCTCCTAATTATTTTAACATAGATGTTGGCTATATGGCTACGCCTCAATTAGTTGATGTAAATAGAGACGGACTTATTGACTTAATTATTGGATCTCAAGATGGAACAATAAATTACTATCCAAATAACGGAACAGTATTTAATGCTAATTTTGACTCAGTAATTACTAATTTTGGAGGTGTTGATGTGGATTCAGCATATATTAATGATGGATTTAGCAGTCCCAAATTAATAGATAGTAGTGGAGTTTACCAACTTTTTGTTGGATCATATTCTGGTAAAATATATCAATTCACAAATATTGACAATAATTTAAATGGTGTTTTTACTGAACAAAATAGTGTAATGTCAACTATTTGGGATGGAAAAAAATGCTCATTTGATTTAAAAGATATCAATGGAGATAATCAACCTGAATTATTACTCGGAAATCTTTCTGGAGGAATTACCTATTTTTCTAGTAAAAATGTAATCATGCCTGAAAATTGGAAATGTATTTTAGGTTCTTGTATTGATCCAGGTGATGGAAGTGGACAATATCAATCTCTTCTGTCTTGCCAAAATAACTGCACATATAACGAGATGAAAAATTACAAAAAAGATAATATTGAAATTTTTCCAAATCCAACGAAAAACAAATTTACAATTTCTATTTTATTAGAAAAAGATGAACTAGTATGCAACATTTATGATAATTTAGGAAAGAAAATTTTAAATGAACAGAAAATTAATTGTAATATTACTTGTAAAAAAACATTTGATTTTTCATCAATGAAAAAAGGTATATATTTGATTGAAATTAAATCAAAACAAAACATATTTTATAAAAAAATATCAATTCAATAATTTACAATCATTTTCGGTAAGATCGTAAACATTATTTTAAATTTGTACATATGAATAATAACTGGAAAAAAATAATTCAGTCCGCTTGGGAAAAAGATGGAGAAACAAAATCTAAAGAAGTGGTGAGTTGTGTTAATAAAACTATTAACTCTTTAGATTTAGGAAAATTGAGAGTTGCGGAACCTAAAGATAATAAATGGAAAGTTAATGAATGGATAAAAAAGGCTATTATTTTATATTTTACAATTCAAAAAATGGAAAAGATTGAAGCTGGTCCTCTAGAGTTTCATGACAAGATAAAACTTAAAACTGGATATGAAAAATTAGGAGTAAGAGTTGTTCCTCATGCAATTGCTAGATTTGGATCCTTTCTAGCAAAAAATGTGATTATGATGCCATCATATGTAAATATTGGAGCTTATGTTAATGAGGGCACAATGATTGATACATGGGCAACTGTTGGAAGTTGTGCTCAAATTGGAAAAAATGTACATATCTCAGGGGGAGTTGGTATTGGAGGTGTATTAGAGCCAGTACAAAATTCTCCAGTTATTATTGAAGATAATGTATTTTTAGGATCCAGATCAATTATTGTAGAAGGAGTTCAAGTAGAAAAAGAAGCTGTTTTAGGAGCTAATGTGGTTTTAACAGCATCAACAAAAATTTTTGATGTAAGCACTAACAAAACTGTTGAATACAATAAGACTATTCCTGAAAGATCTGTAGTGATACCTGGAACATACAATAAAAAATTTAAATCGGGTACTTTTGGTGTGCCATGTGCTTTAATTATTGGAAAAAGAAAAGAAAGTACTGATAAAAAAACATCTCTCAATAATGCTTTAAGAGATTACAATGTTTCAGTATAATGAATATAGGATTTGATTGTAAAAGAGCTTTTAGTAACAACACAGGACTAGGAAACTATTCCAGAGATACAATCAATTTACTTTCAAATCACTATCCTAATGAACAATATTTTTTATATACTCCAAAATTTACTAAAAATAAGCGAATTGAATTTATTAAAAAAAAGGAAAATCTTTTTATAAGAACACCAATTTCAAATACAAATAAAATTTTTAAATCACTCTGGAGAAGCAAAAACATAGTTAATGATCTTTTAAAGGAAAACATTCAAATATATCATGGCTTAAGCAATGAAATTCCTTTGGGTATTGAAAAAACAGAAATTAAAACTATTGTTACCATTCATGATTTAATTTTTATCCGTTATCCTAAGCTATTTAATAAAATCGATAGATATATTTATTACTATAAATTTAAATCTTCATGCGAAAGAGCAAATAAAATTATTGCAGTAAGTGAACAGACAAAAAAAGATATTATTGAATACTTTTCAATTCCAGAAGAAAAAATTAAAGTTGTTTATCAAGGTTGCAATGAAATATTTCAAGTTAAAAAAAGCAATGTGAAAATAAATAAAACTATTAAAAAATACGCACTACCAAAAGATTTTATTTTATACGTTGGCAGTATTGAAAAAAGAAAAAATTTAAAAACATTATTGAAATGTATTAAAGATTTAGAAAAAGAAAAATTAGTAGTTATCGGAAATGGTAATTCATATAAAAAAGAATGTAAAAGTTATATTTTAGAGAATAAGTTTAAAAAAAGAGTTACTTTTTTAAATGATATTTCTTTAGAAGATATGAGTTGTATATATCAGTCTGCTAAATTGATGGTTTACCCCTCAATATTCGAAGGTTTTGGAATACCTATATTAGAAGCATTATTTTCTAAAGTTCCAGTAATAACTTCTAAAGATGGTTGTTTCAAAGAAGCAGGTGGCAATACCTCAAAGTATATAAACCCTTTATCTATTGGAGAAATGAAAGAAGCAATTTTAGAAATAGGAAACTCAAAAAAAATTCAAAAAAAAATGAAAGAGCAAGGCTATATTCATGCACAAAAATTCTTAGATAAAAAAATTTCAGATAATTTAATGCAAGTATATACAAGCATGTTATGAAAAAAATTTCTGCTATTGTTACAACAAAAAATGAAGAGCATAATATAGTTAATGCTTTAAAATCAGTCAGTTTTGCTGATGAAATTATAGTTGTAGACTCATTTAGCACAGACAAAACGGTTGAATTAGCAAAACCAATAGCTACTAAAATTTTTCAACGAAAATACGAAAGTCCTTCCAAGCAAAAAAACTGGGCAATGCAAAAGGTTAAATTTGAGTGGATTATTATTTTAGACGCAGATGAGAGAGTTACACTAAAATTACAAGAAGAAATAAAAAAAATATTAAAAAACCAATCAGATTTTGATGGATTTTGGATCAAAAGAGAAAATTATTTTATGAATAAAAAGGTTAAATTTAGTGGATGGCAAGGAGACAAAGTAATTCGACTAATTAAAAAAGACAAGTGTAAATATGATAACAAAAAAGTACATGAAGAGATTATCGATAATGGAAATATAGGAGAGTTAAAAAATAAGTTAATTCATAATACTTTTAATAATAAAGAAGATTATTTAAAGAAAATAGAAAGATATGCAAAATGGCAAGCAGAAGATTACCAAAAAAAAACAGGTAAAATCACTTTATTTCATACAGTAATAAAACCAATATTTAGATTTATAAAACATTACTTTATTCAAATGGGCATATTAGATGGTTATGTTGGTTTTACTATCTCATTATATCAATCAAAAGCTGTTTTTCTCAGATACAAATACTTAAAATTACTTCGTGGAAAAAGAAATTATTAATACAATCAAAATATTAAAGAAGGGTGGTTTAATTCTATACCCTACTGACACTATTTGGGGGATAGGATGTGATGCCACCAATACTGATGCAATAAAAAAAATATATTTACTTAAAAAAAGAGAAAATAGTAAAGCATTAATATCATTAGTTGCTAATAAAGAACAACTATACAACTATACTAAATATATTCCTAAAGAAGCATTTAACGTAAATCCAACAACAATTATTTATTCCCAAATTTCTGGATTTCCAAAAAATTTATTAGCTGAAGACGGTAGCCTAGCTATAAGAATTGTTCAAGACGAATTCTGTAGAGAAGTTATAAATAGATTTAGTAAACCTATTGTTTCCACTTCAGCAAATATTAGTAATTTTAAAAATCCAAAAAAGTTTTCAGAAATTTCTAAAAAAATAATTGATAATGTTGATTATGTAGTCAGTTTAAGAAAAGATGAAATCATGCAGAAACCTTCTACTATATTAAAATTAGATAATAACAGTACTCTAACAAAAATTAGATAATGAATTATTCTAAATATTTAACCCATCCTATTTTTAAACATGTTTCTGAAAGCGCAGAGCATTTAAACTATCCTGTTTTTGTTGTAGGAGGATGGGTTCGAGATTTATTATTAAAACGCAATAAACCAGCTGATGATATAGATTTTGTATGCGTTGGAAATGGAATTGATTTAGCTAAAGAAGTTAGTAAAAGATTTAAACAAAATACTTTATTGAAGGTTTATAAAAATTTTGGAACTGCTTTGATAACAGATAATAAATATAATTTTGAGTTTATTGGTGCAAGAAAAGAATCATATAGAAAAAAAAGTAGAAATCCAATTGTAGAAAATGGAACATTAGTTGATGATCAAAATAGAAGAGATTTTACAATAAATTCAATGTACATACAACTTAATAAAGAACATTATGGAAAGTTAATTGATCCATTTAATGGACAAGATGATCTAAAAAGAAAAATAATTAGAACTCCACTAAATCCAAACAAAACATTTGGTGATGATCCTTTACGTATGTTAAGGGCAATCAGATTTGCTTCTGAACTAAATTTTAATATTGAATTAGATTCATATGAATCAATCAAATTAAATAACAAAAGACTATCTATTATTTCTCAAGAAAGAATAACAGATGAGTTAAATAAAATAATTATATGTGACAAACCATCTAGAGGATTTAAAATGTTATTTGAAACAAAATTATTACATGAATTTTTTCCAGAAATGGCAAATTTACATGGTGTAGAAATTATTAAAAAACATAAGCATAAAGATAACTTCTTACACACATTAAAGGTTTTAGACAATCTAAGTTTAAAAACAAATAATCTTTGGTTGAGATGGGCAGCGATATTACATGATATTGCAAAGCCAATAACAAAAAGATTTGATGAAAATCAAGGCTGGACATTTCATGCTCATGAATTTATAGGTTCAAAAATGGTTCCAAAAATATTTAAACGATTAAAACTTCCATTAAATGACAAAATGAAATATGTTCAAAAATTAGTTTTACTACACTTGCGACCTATTGTATTGGCTAAAGATATTGTTACTGATTCAGCAATACGTAGGCTCTTATTTGATGCCAAAGAAGATGTTGAAGATCTAATGCTACTTTGTGAAGCAGATATAACCTCAAAAAATCAGAATAAAGTTATAAAATACTTAAATAATTTTAAAATTGTGAGAGAAAAATTAAAACTTGTCGAAGAAAAAGATAATATTAGAAACTTTCAACCTCCCGTAAATGGAAAGGAAATAATGCAAATGTTTAATCTTAAAGCTGGTCGAAATGTTGGAATACTTAAAAATACAATTAAAGAAGCTATTCTTAATGGTGATATAAAAAATAATAAAAAAGAGGCTATAAAATATTTAATTAAAAAAGCACAAGAAATTAATCTCAATGCTGTATAAATGAAAAAAAAAATTATCGTAATAGTTGGACCAACAGCAATTGGAAAAACTGAATATAGCATTAAAATAGCCAAGAAGTATAGAACTGAAATAATTTCATGTGACTCAAGACAATTTTACAAAGAACTTAAAATCGGTACAGCACCACCTAATGACAAACAACTTAAAGAAGTAAAGCATCATTTTATTCATAATTTATCAATTCATGATAATTATAGTGCTGGAGCATTTGAAAAAGATGCAATAAAAAAAATTCAAGAAATTCATAAAAAGAAAGATAATATTATTTTAGTAGGAGGATCTGGACTCTATGTTGATGCTGTATGTAATGGGTTTAATATAATTCCAACTGTATCAAAAGAAATAAGACAGGATATTAACCTTCTATATGAAAATAAAGGAATAGAATGGTTAAAAGAGAAAGTTAAAAATATTGACCCAAATTCTTTTACAAAAGAGAACTACAATAATCCTCAGAGATTATTAAGAATACTAGAAGTTTATTATCAAACAAAAAAACCCTTAAGTTTCTTTCATAACAACAAGAAAAAAGAAAGAGAATTTATAATTCAAAAAATTGGTTTAAAAATTGAGAGAGAAAAATTATATGATAAGATTAATCAACGAGTTGATAAAATGATAAAAAATGGACTTGTAAAAGAAGTTACTAATCTTATACAATATAAAAATATAAATGCATTGCAAACTGTGGGGTATAAGGAAATCTTTGAATTTTTAGAAAATAAAATAAGTCTAGAAAATGCTATAGAAAAGATTAAAAGAAATACTAGAAGATTTGCAAAAAGACAAATCACATGGTTTAAAAAAGATCAGTCAATTTCTTGGCATAATTATGATGAAATAGTAAAAATTAACGAACTATAACTACTGTTCCTTTGATTGAGTCATAACCATTGCCTATTTCTATACAATAGAAATAAGTTCCTTCTGGAACATCATTCCCTTTCATTGTTTTACCATTCCACGGATTTTTATAGCCTACAGACTCAAACAATAATTTTCCAAATCTACCATAAATTTTTACCTCACTATTAGGGTATAAAAATGTATCTTCAAGATTCCAACTATCATTAATTCCGTCATTATTTGGAGAAAAAATATTAGGAATACATTCTGAACTCATACTAGCAATAACAAAATTAGTGTCAGTTTCGCATGAATTATTATCAATAACAGTGACCGAATGTGTTCCTGGATTATACGCTATACTAAGTGGATTTTCTTCAGACCCATTTGACCATTTATAACTATAAGGAGAAGTACCTCCATTTGCATCTGCTTCTAAATCTATATTTAGATTCTCTATATCACACTCAATAATTACGTCAGAAGGGTCAAGTGTTATAAATATTGGTTCAATAGTTATTTCTTCTTTTAAAATACATCCATGAATATCAGTTACCTCAACCCAATGAGATCCTGGACATATAAATGCTTTTGACGAATCTTCTCCGGTATTCCATAAGTATGAATATGGTGATGCACCCCACAATAAACTATCATTAAATACCGATGTAGTAGTAGCATCAATTATACCATTTGGTAAATAATAATCTGCATATAAAGTGTCAATTAAAACACAAGAGGTTGAGTCATCATATGTGTAAATTAAATATGTTTGTTGACATAAAATACCAGAGCTATCATATATACTTACTATATTTCCTATAAGATCAGTCCATTCATGTCTAAAGGGACCTAAAGTACTTGAAGAATCAATTTCAACAAATCCTTTATGTGTTACATTATCATAGTAAATAGAAGTTTCTAAATAATAAGTTGGCATATTAAATTCTATGGAATCAGTATTACCACAAGAGTCAGAAACTAAAACCCAATAATTTATTCCAAACAAGGAATCAATAAAACTTGTTGTATCTCCTGTACTCCACAAAATATTAAATGGTTCAACACCACCATTAATAACTAACATAACACTACTACCAGCAGAATCACATGGCAAGTAATTTATTTCTAATGATATTTTTAGAGAATCTGGACTAACTATCTCCAATGTATCCTCATAAGTACATCCATTTTGATCAGTTACTTGACAAGTATAAATTCCACCATATAAAAGACGTTGGAAATTATTATTTCCGTCATTCCATTCAATATTATATGGTCCAACACCTCCATTAATTATCATATCTACAGATGTTAATTCATTTGAACAAAATAATGTGTCATTATAATTTATAAAATCTAATGAAAGACCTTCTTCATCCTCTAAAATCAAAAATAATGTATCAATACAAGAAATCGAATCAGAAACAACAATTGGATACTCACCTGCATCTAAAGAAAATATAGAATCTGTATTTAAAGATGTATTAATCCAAGTATATGATATTGGGCCAGTTCCTCCGGTTACATTAACAGTAATACTACCATCTGAAAGACCATTACAAGAAGGTGGATAAAAAATTGGATTAGCTAGAAACTGATCGGGTTGATTTATTATAAAAACCTTCTCATGAACACATCCAATTGCATCAACAATTAAAACTGTATAAGAACCACCTGATAAATTAACGGTATCTATTCCTCCCCACTGAACATCATATGGTAAGTTTCCTCCAGAAATTGAATTAATATTTATTACTCCAGAAGAATCACCATAACATTCAACATGTTGAATAGTTGCATCAACATGTATTTCATACTGAGCAGCACATCTTACTAAAACAGTATCCATACAAAAATAAGTAGAATCATATATATATATGGGATAAAATCCTGATGGAACGTAAATAGAATCAGAATTAGCTCCTAAAAAACCATATGAAATATTTCCTCCACCAATAATACTATCTATTAGTAAATAACCACTATCAGATTCGCAAATTAATGGAAATGACGTTGACGCATATGTAACATATGGTTCTGGTTCGATTAATAAAAAAGTATCTATAGTTAAACATTTATTTTTATCAATAACATGTAAAAAATAATTTGTAGCTAATAAACTGTCAAACATAATTGAATCTACAATCCAGTCTTCTATGCCTAAAGAATTTGACAAATGATTAAAATTATTTGAATACCCAGTAGAATCAGAGTAAGAAATAGTATCTTGATTTGAAATTAAATAGTAATAATATTTATTATTTGAGTTATATTTTTTACCTCCTGAAACTTCAAAATTTAATGCACCTGTATAAGTACCTCTACAGAAAATTTCGTTAGAATAACTTGTATCAATATTTAATTTTGTTGGGGAAGAAATTGTCGCAGAAATTGAATCTTTACATCCAATAATATCTGTAATGACCACCTTATATTCTGAAGATAGCAAGTTAGAAAATAAAGTATCATTGTTTCCAGACGCAAAAATAGAATCATTAATATACCATTGATAAAAATAAGGAGGTGATCCAGAATGTGCAATCCTTTTCAACATGCCACTTGAATCTCCATAACATTTTATATTATTATGTGAAGATATAATCCCTAAAGGACAAGAAACCCAAAAAAACATCGAATCTGTAGCAAAAAAATTATCGTCATAGACAACCACTTTGTAGCCCCTACATTTTTGAGTGTATAATGTATCAAAGTTAGTTGAAAAATTAACAAATGAATCTAAATTAGAAATTGGTATTGATCCTAAAACTGTATCTTGATAATACCAAATTAAATTACAAGAATCTATATTATTAACCACTAAACTAATTTGTCCATCTTGATAACAATTAAATCCTAAAACTGTATCAGATAAAATAGTTTGTGAACTTAAACTATTGAAATATAAAAAAAATAATATAACTAATCTAGCTCGCATACAATATCCTTTAACACAAAGATACCAAAAATATTACTTTCTTAGATCTTGAAAATTAATACATAATCCAGGGTATGCTAAAATAGAGCGGGGAAACTTTTCTTTTACTTCTGAAAGTAGATCATCTAAATTATTGTAACGTTTTGAAAAATGTCCTATCATTAACATGCCAACATTAGATTTTTTTGCAATTTTAGATGCATCCAAAGTTGTTGAATGTCCAGTAACTTGTGCTCTTTCTTGCATATCTTTTTTAAAAGTAGTTTCATAATAGAGTAAATCAATATTTTTTAATTTTTCTATAATTGATTCATTAAATCTTGTATCAGTACAAAATGCATAACTATATGGTAAATTGTTAGCAATGGTTAAAAAATTATTTTTAATAACTTTTCCTGAATAATCTATCCAGTCTGCACCATTTTTGATACTATCTATTTTATTAAATGGAATATTTAATTTTTCAATTATTCCTTTTTTAAACTTTCTTTTACTTTTTTTCTCCTTAAAAATAAATCCTGAGCACATTATTCTATGATCAAGTATGATATTTCTTACCACAATATTGTCATCTTCAAATAAAACTGTTTCTTCTTTTGAAATTGGATGAAAAAACAAAGGAAAATTAAGTTCTATTTCAGATACTTCAAGTTGCAAATTAATTATATCTTTCAAAGGTTCGTGAGCATAAACATGTAATTCTTTATTTCTTCCTAACAAATGCATACTACTAATTAATCCAATTAAACCAAAATAATGATCTCCATGTAAATGACTAATAAATATATGACTTATTCTTTGTAAATTAAAGTTATACTTCTTTAACTGAATTTGTGTTGATTCTCCACAATCAATTAAGAAAAATCTCTCATTGATATTTAAGAGCTGGGAAGTTTGGTTATTTTTTAAATCAGGTACAGCTGATCCACACCCTAATACATTTAACTTAAAAGACATTAACGGGCAACAAGCAATCTTCTGTTTAAGATACTATTTCCATCGTTTAAAAAATATGTATACATTCCTTCAGGAAACTCTGAAGTATTAACAAAAATTTGATTGCTACCAGCAAGTGTATTAACTTTTCGTTGATAGATAAGTTTTCCTAACATATTATATATCTCAAATAAAATATCAGTTGATTTTTTAGTTGAAAAAGAAATATTAAAATTATCATCTACTGGATTAGGAAATGCTTCTTCTATCACAAAAGAAGAAACTTCAGAATTATAAATACCTGAAATACCTCCTGGCAAAATCTCTAACTCATATCCTCCTTCAACAAAAGTTACAGTTGTTCCACCTATTATAGGCACACTTGCATATGCAATACATTCAAAAGTAATAGGGTAGTTCCCAACTGGATCAGCAACTGGTCCAGAAACAGAAAATAATCTAGCACATTTAGTAGTTCCACCAGGAAATTCACAAGATGGTGGGTCACACTCATAATCAAAACCTGAAGGGAGTCCTGAAACACTAGTTAGTTTAATATAATCAACTGTAGCTGGTATTAACATAAAAACAGTATCTAAAGGAGTAACAACTGTAATATCTTCACTGTATGCTAAACCTACTGTTGCCTTAGGTAAATTATCAACTGTATCTGGGTATATTCCTTGAGAAGTATAATTAGTATTTGGAACACATTGACTATAAGAAAATGCTGTTATAAAAATAGAGATAGTAATTAATGTAATTTTTTTCATGTTTTTTAATTTTTTAAATTATAAATTTAATTGACGTTCCATTTCTTCCATTTCAATATAATCATATGCTTCCTGTAGCGAAGGAACAATAGTCAAATTATCATCAAATGAAAATTGACTAACAATAACAAATGAGCCCTTCATTTTAGATATCTTAGAATCAAAAGTAATAAATTTATCTTTAACTCTATTAATGACATCTATTTCCACATTTGATAAATCTGCAATAAAATAATTAATATTTGAGCCAATCTTAATATTTTTAAAATCATTATCCTTAGATAAGGTAAAAACTAATATTTTCTCTTTAATATTCATTATACTCTTTTTATTTTGTTAGCTAGTAAATATAGCACTGCCATTCTTATTGCAACACCATTCTCTACTTGATCTAAAATAATTGAATGATCAGAATCAGCTACATCAGAACTTAACTCAACACCTCTATTAATTGGACCTGGGTGCATAATTGTAATTTTCTTACCTAATTTATCTAATTTTTCTCTGTTAATACCATATAGCATACTATACTCCCTTAATGAAGGGAAACTTCTTACATTTTGTCTCTCTATTTGTATTCTTAAAACATTGGCTACATCGCACCATTGTAAAGCATCTTCTAATTTATTAATTCTTTCTACATTTAATACTTTTAAATTAATTGGCATTAATGATGAAGGGCCACACACTTTCACTTTTGCCCCTAGTTTCTGCAAGCAATAAATATTAGACAAAGCAACTCTAGAATGAATTATATCTCCGATAATAACTACTTTCTTTCCTTTAACATCTCCATATTTTTCTTTAATGGAAAATGAATCAAGCAATGCTTGAGTAGGATGTTCATGAGAACCATCGCCAGCATTTACTATTCTTGCATCAATATTTCTGGATAAAAAAACTGAGGCTCCAGGACTTGGATGTCTAATAACTACAATATCTACCTTCATTGCTAAAATATTATTAACTGTGTCTAATAAAGTTTCTCCTTTATTAACTGATGAGGATGATGATGAAAAATTTACTACGTCAGCTGACAATCTTTTTTCTGCCAATTCAAAGGAAATTTTTGTTCTAGTTGAATTCTCAAAAAATAAATTAGCAATAGTAATATCTCTTAAAGATGGAACCTTTTTTATAGGTTGATTAATAATGTTCTTAAAGTTTTTTGCTGTATTAAAAATTAAATCTATTTCTTCACGTGTAAGATATTTAATTCCTAATAAATGTTTTGAATGCAAATCATTCATTTTTATTTGATTTAACTATTAATATTCTATCATGCTTGTGCACCTCCTTCCATTCAACAATTACTCTTTCAGAATCTAAAGAGTCTATAGTTTTACCAATATAATTTGGTTGAATAGGTAAATGTCTACTAAACCTTCTATTTATAAGAGTTAATAATTCTACACATTTTGGTCTTCCAAAAGACATTAATGCATCAATTGCAGACCTAATAGATCTTCCAGTATACAAAACATCATCAACTAAAATAACTTTTTTAGATTCTATGGAAAGGTTCATATCCATTACTTGAGGAATGATTGGTGTTTTTCTTCTTCCTAAATCATCTCTATAAAAAGAAATATCAATATTACCATTTTGAATATTAGAAATATTAGAAAACGAATTAATTTTTTGAATGATCCTATTGCTTAACAATGTTCCTCTAGGCTGAACACCAACAATTACAGTATTATTAAAATTGTCGTGATTTTCAATTAACTCTTTACAAAGTCTATTAATAATTATTGATATTTTTTTTTCATTAAGCAATTCCTTTTTCATAATTCAAATATAAAAAAAAAGCCCCAAAAAGGGGCTTAAAAGTTTTTTCTACTCTTTAGATTTTAAATTTTCTTTCAAATTTGATAAATCCTCCAAATCACCTAAGGTAGATTTCTTTTTATCTTTCTCAATTTTATCTAAAACTTTTTTTCGTTCCTTTTTGTCTTTATTTTTTTTAATCAAAAGTTCTTTTTCATAAGTATCTTTGTGTGAAACTAAAATCTTCTTGTTTTCCTTAGAAAATTCTAAGATTTTAAACATCAAAGTATCTCCAACTAATATGCTAGTACCATCTTCTTTTTTATTATGTCTCTTTGGTGAAAATGCTTCTATATTCTCTTTAAAAATAATTAAAGCTCCTTTGTCATATAGTTCTGTTACTTTTCCTTCATAGTCTTGACCTACAATAAATTCCCTCTCATATTCATCCCATGGATTTTCTTGTAACTGCTTATGCCCTAAACTGATTTTTCTATTTTCCTTATCAATATCAAGGACTCTAACATTTAGCTCTTGGTTTACCTTTATAAATTCTGCAGGATGCTTAATTTTCTTTGTCCATGAAAGATCAGATATGTGTATCAAACCATCAACACCTTCAGTTAATTCAACAAAAATACCAAAATTTGTAAAGTTTCTAACTTTTACTTTATGTTCAGAACCTACTGGAAAATTATTCTGAATATCTGCCCATGGATCAGGAGTCAACTGTTTAACTCCTAAAGACATTTTTCTTGATTCTCTATCTAAGGTTAAAATTTGAGCCTTTAGTATATCTCCTTTCTTATAAAAATCATTTGCAGATCTCAAATGAGTAGACCATGACATTTCAGAAACATGAAGTAAAGCTTCAACTCCAGCTTGTAGTTCAACAAAAACTCCATAATCTGCAACAACAACAACCTTTCCTTCAACCTCATCTCCAATCTTTAAGCTCTCATCTAGTTTTTCCCAAGGATGTGAACCTAATTGTTTTAAGCCTAGCTGAATTCTACTTTTGCCTTCATCAAAATCTAATATTACAACTTTAATTATTTCATCTAAAGAAACAATTTCTTCTGGATGTGATATCCTACCCCATGATAAGTCTGTAATATGTATTAATCCATCTATTCCACCTAAGTCAACAAAAACACCATAAGAAGTTATGTTTTTGACAGTACCTTCTAACACTTGACCTTTTTCTAATTTAGACATTATTTCCTTTGTCTGAACTGCTAAATCAGCTTCAATGAGTGCTTTGTGAGAAACAACTACATTTCTGAATGATTCATTAACCTTAACAACTTTAAATTCCATTTTTTTACCAACATACTCATCATAGTCTCTTATAGGCTTGACATCGATTTGTGATCCTGGCAAGAAACATTCTATACCAAAAACATCAACAATCATCCCTCCTTTAGTTCTGCTTTTAATTTGACCTTCAACTACTTCATTCTTTTCTAATGCTACATTTACTTTTTCCCATGCTCTTAAAACTCTTGCTCTTCTATGAGATAATACTAACTGACCATTTTTATCTTCTTGTTTTTCAATTAGAACCTCAACAACGTCTCCAACTTTCAAATCAGGATTATATTTAAATTCATTAAATGATATTACACCATCCGATTTAAAATTAATATCAACAACAACTTCTCTATCTGTTATTAAAACAACTACTCCATCAATAACTTGCTTTGCAACAACTTCAGGTAAAGTGGAGATATATTCTTTTTCTAAGCTTACTCTTTGATCATTAGTATATTTATCTTTATCAGAAATTTTATCCCAGTCAAAAGTTTCTGAATTACTTAAATCTCGTGTATTTGAATTTTGCTTAGCAACATTAACATCTTTGGTTTCATCAGTGACTAAATCTTCAGTTTCTAAATTTAAATCTTTTGAAACCTTTTCACTTTTTGCTAAACTTTTTTTTATTCTTGGTTTTTTTTCAGGCTTTGATACAGCCTTCTTTTTATCAGACATTTCTCTAAATTTGTATCCTAAGTAATCATTAACAGAGTCAATTTTAATGTTACAAAAGGAGATGTTAAAAAAAATTCCTTTCGACTCAAAAAAGGTTTGCAAACTTATAATTATTATTTAAATAATACTAATTAGGTCAAATTTAATTTCATAATTGAATCTTGAACATTCTCCATCAACCATCTTGGAGTTGAGGTAGCACCACATATCCCTACAGATTTTGCATTGGAAAACCATTTTTCATCTAATTCTCCCACATCTGAAATAAAATATGAATTTTCATTTTCATCTTTACAAGATTGAAACAGCATCTTTCCATTTGAACTTTTTTTACCACTAACAAAAATAATTATATCATTTTCTTTACTAAATTGTTTTAGCTGAGGTTCTCTACCAGAGACCTGTCTACACAGGGTATCATGAACAATATATTGAAGATCTTTATTTTTAGTTCCTTGTATTCTTTTCTTTATTTCTTGAGTTATATCTTCATATGCTTGAGGACTTTTTGTTGTTTGAGAATATATATAAATTGACTTATTAAAATCAACTTTTTTTAAGTCTGCTTCATTCTTTATCACTATAGCTTCACCTTTAGTTTGTCCTAACAAGCCAATAACTTCAGCATGACCTTCTTTTCCAAAAAGAAGTATTTGACCATCTATACTTTTAATTTTTTCATAACCTTCTTTTATCTGATGCTGTAATTTTAAAACAACGGGGCAAGACGCATCTAAAAGTTCAATGTTATTTTTTAATGCAATATTATATGTCTCAGGTGGCTCTCCATGTGCTCGAATTAAAACAGTACAATCTTTAAGTTTTTTTAAATCTTTATGATTAATAATTTTTAAACCTAAAGAATTTAATCTATCAACTTCTTTATCGTTGTGAACAATATCACCTAAGCAATACAAAACACCTTTTTTTCTGAGGATTTCTTCAGCCATTTGAATGGCATAAACAACACCAAAACAAAATCCAGAATAATTATCAATAGTTATTCGCATATTTTAATTTTTTATCGATTTTACTAAAAATAATTTCATCTTGTTCATTTAAAGAAAGATTCGTATTGTCAATTACAATTGCATTTTTAGTAATAATTAATGGATTTATTGATCTACTGACATCATGCTTATCTCTCAAATTTAAATTTTTCAAAACATTTTTATATGAAACATTTAATCCTTTTGATGACAACTCTTCAAATCTTCTTTGCGCTCTTATTTCTGCTTTAGCAGTTAAAAAAAATTTTAAATCTGCATTGGGCATAACTTTTGAACCTATATCTCTACCATCCATTACCACATTATTATTTTTTGTAA
>CEUK01033522.1_pt1 | contig 33209 bp, 26 predicted proteins | sample 356451 | NCBI WGS metagenome assembly CEUK01 (sample SAMEA2622843, study PRJEB7988) | marine metagenome | isolation source: saline water (ENVO:00002010), including
TTTATTGGAGATATTAAATCATATGCTTCATATGAAAAATCAAAACATTGGGGGGAAAGATTATGTAAATGAAATATTTTTTTAATTTCTTTTGGACTAACAATACGTGGATTTGAACTTCCACATAAATAATAATTGTAATCTTTGGGCAAAATAGATACAATAGAATTGATTAATTTATCTTTTGAAAGGCCTAAAATAACATGTTTTTTTCCTTTATATTTTCTCAACATATTTAAAACAACTTTCAGGGCTGACAAGTTATGTGCAATATCTAAAACTAAAAGTGGATAGGCATTTACAATTTGCCACCTCCCTAAAAGAGAGGTATTATTCTTAACTTTATTTAGCCCATTAATAATTGATGACTCATTAATACAAAAACCTAACGAAATCAATAGATTTATAGCAGTCACAGTTGTATTAATATTATTTTTTTGATAATCACCTATTAAATCAGATAAATAATGATGTTCTTTTGCAAAATAAATTTTAGCATCTAATTCTTTGCAAACATCTTCAAAAATGATAGTATATAACTTTCTTTCACCTAACACAAGTGGTGTATTTCTTTTAATTATACCTGCCTTTTCTTTAGCTATTTTTTTAACATTATTGCCTAAAATATTAGTATGATCAATAGAAACATTTGTGATAATTGATAGTATGGGATTAATAATATTAGTTGCATCTAACCGTCCACCCAAACCAACTTCTACAATAGCAAGTTCCACTTTATTTTCTTTAAAATAACTACATGCTAAAACAAAGGTTATTTCAAAAAAAGACATATCTAATTCTTTGAAAATTAACTTGTTTTCATTTACAAATTTTACTATAAAATCTTTTGAAATTTCTTTTCCACTGATCTTTATTCTTTCTCTAAAATCTATCATATGCGGAGAAGTAAATAAACCAACTCTAAAGCCCTGTTCTTGTAAAATAGAAGCAAGCATATGAGAAACTGATCCCTTACCATTGGTTCCCCCAACATGTATAGATTTAAAAAAATTGAAATCATTTCCTTTTTTTTGGAAAAAATTTCTAACATTACTAATGTCTTTTTTATATGCAGAAGATCCTTGTCGTTGATACACAGGAAATTGATTGTAGATCCAATCTATTATTGAATGGTAATCCCTCAATTACGATAAAAATTATAAGTTATTTGGCCAATTTGTGTTTCTGGAGCATTTAGGTACGGTGTCCAAGTGGTTTTTAATGCTGCAGACTCAGCTTCTTTTATTAGACATGCTGCAGACTCGGTGGTGCCTCTAATACCTGCTATAGCTTTTGTTGTAACACCTTCTCTATTCACCCAAACACGAACTACTATTCTCCCTGTTTCTTTACATAAATAATCTGGTTTTACTTTTCTAACAGCAAATCTATTATCTGACAGTGAATATCCATCTTGAGCTTCATATTCAATAATGTCTTTAGCGCCAGATAATTCAGAAGTATCATGGTCATTTTCTACTTTCAGAGATGTCGTGTCAGATGTTTGAGATGAGTTTATTTTAGAAAGTGCATTTTTTAATTCTGAACTAATAGTAGGTGCTTCCACATTGTTTTCTAATTGACTCAAAGTTAAAGTATCATTATCAGTTTTTATATTTAATAAATCATTTTTTTCAGTGATAAGATTCTCAACTACGTCATTAATATCTGAGATATTTTTCTCTAATTGTTTTTCCGAAACTGACTGATTGTTAATTGATGAATCCTTATAAGGTAAATATGCTATTTCAACGCCTTCCGGATTTTCTAATGAAGTGTAAGCCAATGTAGAGTAAAAACAAACAAGAAGAAGTAAAGTATGAAACAATATAGTTCCAAATATTCCGATTTTCTTGCTCTTAGAATCTAGCATAAATATTAGGGTTGAGTGGCTAAAACAATTTTATAATTTTGTCTAGAAGCAAAATCAATAATTTCAACAGCATATTGAAGCGGGAGTGTTTTAGCTGCTCTTAATACAATAGTAGGCTCATCAATAGAGTTAAATTTTTCTTGAATGACAGATTCAATAAAATTACGCTCCACAGCTTCATTATTTACAAAATATCTTAAATCCTCAGTAATAGAAATAGATAAAGATTGTTTTTTAAGTGGTTGAGCTGAACTTGTAGGTAAAATAATGTCAAGTGCATTTGTTGTAACTAAAGTAGATGTCAACATAAAAAAGATAAGTAACAAAAAAACTATATCTGTCATTGAAGACATACTGAAATTAGGGTTTATTTTATTTTCCGACCTTAATGACATTACTTATTTTTTTTATCATAAATTATGTCCAAAAAATCTATAGTAGTTGCCTCCATCTCATTTACAGCTTTTGAAATTTTAGCAACCAAATAATTATAACTAACATAAGCAATAATACCTACAATAAGGCCTGCCACTGTAGTAGTCATTGCAGTATATATTCCTTTTGAAAGCATTTCAATGTCAATTTGTCCCCCTGAACTTGCCATTTCATAAAAAGCTAAAATCATACCGATGACTGTACCTAAAAAACCAATCATAGGAGCAGCTCCAGAAATTGTTCCTAAAATTGCTAAGTTATTTTCTAATTTAGAGAGTTCTATTTTTCCAACATTATTAATTGAAGTGGCAATATCATCTAGTGATTTATTCATGCGTTGAACTCCTTTTTCTAACATTCTTGCTATTGGCTTATCTGTGTTTTGGCACAAATCAATAGCAGATGAATGTTTTTCATCATGTAAAAAATCTTTAATAGAATCAAAAAACTGGTTGTCTTTTTTTAAAGCTTTTTTTATTACATATAATCTTTCAATAAATAAATAGATAGTAATAATTGATAAAACTAACAGAATTAATAAAATACATTGACCAGCTGTACCACTTTGAAGCAGTAAGTCAAGTATGGATATTGAGCTGATTGGATCTGTAATTATTTCATCAGGTGGAAATAAGTAGTTAAAAGAAGTAATAAGTAAATGATTAAACATAATAAAATTAATATAAGATTAAATTAAACTTAATAAAATATATGATAATGCACCATAAATATATCCTAAAAAAGCTAGGAATGAAATACGCTTAACATACCACAAAAAATCTATTTTCAGAATACCCATTACAGCTACACCCGCAGCAGATCCAATTATTAATACACTTCCCCCAGTTCCTGCACAATATGCTAAAAATTCCCAAAAAACACCATCTTGCGCAAATACACCAAATGACTCAACTGGATACATTCCAATAGCTGCTGCGACTAAAGGTACATTATCTACTATCGATGATAACAAACCAATAATAACATTAATAACGTAAATATTACCAATCTTGTTGTCTAAATACTCTGCCATTGAATTTAAAATACCTGCTGATTGCAAACAAGAAACTGCAAGAAGGATACCTAAAAAAAAGAAAATAGTTGCTGTATCAACTTTACGCAAAACTCCTATTACTGTCAGCATTGATTTAGATTCTATATTTTTTTTTCGATGGAGAATTTCAGTAGCAATCCATAAAACACCTAAGCTTAATAACATTCCCATGTAAGGTGGTAAATGAGTTACTGTCTTAAATATTGGGACAAATAATAATCCAAATACACCACCGAAAAAGACAAGGTTACGTTCAAATATTGTTGTCGAATTAATATTTGTGGTTGAAATTAAATTAAGTGGTCGAGATATATTTCCCTTAATTTTAAAGGATAAATAAATCAAAGGAACAACCATACATACCATACTAGGAACAAAAATTGATTTAATTATACTAAGAGCTGTTACTTGTCCACCAATCCACAACATAATAGTGGTAACATCTCCAATAGGCGACCAGGCTCCACCTGCATTACAAGCTAAAATAATCATGCCACCAAAAAACCAAATATCATCTTTTCCTTTTATAATCTTAGGTAACAAGGCAGCCATGACAATAGCTGTAGTTAAATTATCTAAAACAGCGGAAAAAAAGAAACTTAGAAAAGAAAGTATCCATAATAATTTTAATCTGTTAATAGTTTTTATCTTATTAGTTATAATTGAAAAGCCTTGATGAGCATCCACTAACTCAACTATGGTCATAGCTCCAAGTAAAAAAAATAAAATTTCAGAAATATGTATTATGTGATGTTGTAATTCATGATGAACAAAATTAAAACCCAATTCAGAGCCAAACACAAATATTGTCCAGCATAAAACTCCTGTAACTATGGCGGTTCCAGCTTTATCAATTTTAAATGGATGTTCTAAAGCGATAAATAAATATCCTAGAATAAAAATAGTTAGTATCATTTCAATCATATCAATTTGTTTTAAGTATTTAATAATTTTTTCAATGCAATTTCTATTGAATTTGAAGTAATCTTCTGTAAACTTTTATTAGAATTATAACATTGTGTTAAAGCATTTAAAATAGTTTTGGAACAATCTTTAAAAATTGATTGATCGGTAAAATCTGTTCTTCTTTTTTCCATTAAAAAAGCAAATACTCTAGCCATACCACAATTTGAAATAAAATCAGGTATAACACTAATATGACTATCAGCATATTCAGCAATTGGACCATAAAATATTTCTTTATCTGCAAAAGGAACGTTAGCTCCAGCCGAAATTAAAGAAACTCCAGATTTAATTAATCTTTGAACATGTTCCAATTCAATTAGCCTTGATGAAGCACATGGAATAAACACATCTGCAGAGATATCCCATATTTTATTATTTACTTCATTAAATGAGAGCATATTAGGTACAACTAGTTTATTACTTTCTTTGTTTATGAACATTTGAGTTACTTCATCCAAAGTAAAACCAGTCTCATTTATTACACCACCATTTTTATCAATTATACCTACTATTTTTGCTCCTAATTTAGCTAAATAGTAAGCTGCTGATGACCCAACATTGCCCCAACCTTGAACTAAAATTTTTTTATTTTTAACACTCCCTCCCCAAATGTCAAAAAAAATCTTTACAGATTCGGAAACACCATATCCAGTAATCATATCAGATACGGTAAATGATAAATTTATATTTGGTGTGTAATTTGGATCTTCTAATCTCTTTTTTACACCGTATCTTAATTGACCTATTCTATTTATCTTTTCGGGCGATGATGGAGAATAATGTCCAGAAAAAACACCTTCCTGTGGATGCCAAACACCACAGTCTTCAGTCATTGGGATAACTTCATGTATTTCATCAACATTTAAATCTCCTCCCGTACCATAATAACTTTTAAGTAATGGGGATACGGCTCTATACCAACGCATAAGAACTTCTTTTTTTCTAGGGTCGGTAGGGTCAAAGTTAATTCCAGACTTTGCTCCACCAATATCAGGGCCACAAATAGTAAATTTAACTTCCATGGTCTTAGCTAAAGAAAGTACTTCATATTTTGTGAGACCTTTTCTCATACGAGTACCTCCACCAGATGCTCCACCTCTTAATGAATTAATCACGACCCATCCAATAGCATCAGTTAAACTATCTTGCCACTCAAATACTATTTCGGGTGCCTTTGATTCATACTTTTCTAATAAAGATTTCATAAAAAAAATTTAGATTTTTAAAAATAATATTATATAATAACAAATCTTAAAGACCATTATTTTTTTTTCAACATTTAGTAACATATAAATCACCAGATGAATGATCTTTTGAAGCTCCAGTATAAGAGGATAAACAATTTTTTTTATTTAACATTCTTAACAAACCTAAAAAACCAAATACAATAGACTCCTTATAATTAATAATATCATTAGATGGAATAATAATCTTTAAGTGAGTTAGTCTCTTAATTTTACTCACAAGAAAATCATTAAGTGCTCCACCACCAGTTATTAAACAATTTTTAAAACTTAAAATATTAATTTCTTGTGATATATTTTTCGCTATATGCTCAACTAAAGTCGCAAGTTGATCTTCGATTTTAATGTCAAAATTATTAATTATACTTATAAAAAGTTTATCAACCATTTCTTTTCCTAAAGATTTAGGATAAGCTAATTTGTAATAATCTACTTGATTTAATTTGTTTAATAAAGCATAATTTATTTTTCCAGATTTAGCTATCAATCCATCTTGATCAAACTCTTTGTTAATTTTATTAGCTACATGGTTTAATAAAAGATTACAAGGGCAAATATCATATCCAATTCTTTCTCCATTTCTATCATAAGAAATATTGGCAATACCACCCAAATTAATACATATGTCATATTTATGAAATAACATTTTATCTCCTATTGGAACTAATGGTGCACCCTCACCCCCTAAATCAATATCTTGTTGTCTGAAATTACAAACTACTGGTAATTTTAAAGCTTTTGACATTAAACTTCCATTACCAATTTGAGTAGTAAAAGATTTAGCTGGTTCATGAAAAATTGTGTGACCATGTGAAGAAATTAAATCAACTTTTAAATATTGATTTCTGATAAATTCTGAAATAGCATCTACAAGTAAATTGGTAAAAATTGTATCGGCTTTATTAATAGATATTTTTTTATCAAAAGCATCAATAAAGGTTTTCTTTATTATTTGATCATATTTAAATGTTTTACTATCAATTAATTCAAAAGACCACATATCGTTTTCATATATATACTTTGAAAAAGATAAATCTAATCCATCCATAGATGTGCCTGACATTAATCCAATAACAAAATATTCATTTTTAAGTTTTATCATATCAATCATAACGTAAATAAAAAAAAAGAATTATTTTTAAAATTCAATATTAATATAATGAACTTTACTTTATCTAACGAACATAAATTAATTCAAGACAGTGCACGAGAATTTGCACAATCAGAATTACTTCCAGGAGTCATTGAAAGAGATGAAAATAAAGAATTCCCTACTTCACAAATTAAGAAAATGGCTGAAATGGGCTTTCTTGGTATGATGGTAAGCCCAAAATTTGGTGGTGGTGGTATGGATACAATTTCTTATATACTTGCAATGGAAGAAATTTCAAAAGTAGATGCTTCATGCTCAGTAATTATGTCTGTTAATAATTCGTTAGTTTGTTGGGGAATAGAAAAATATGGCAACAAACATCAGAAAGAAAAGTATCTTCATGATTTAGCTACAGGGAAAATTATAGGTGCATTTTGTTTATCAGAACCTGAAGCAGGATCAGATGCAACTTCACAAAAAACTACTGCCATTGATAAAGGAGATTATTATTTATTAAATGGAACAAAAAACTGGATTACAAATGGCAATAGTGCATCAGTTTATTTAGTTATTGCTCAAACAGATATTGAAAAAGGACACAAAGGAATTAATGCATTTATTGTGGATAAAAATACTCCAGGGGTTTCAATTGGACCAAAAGAAAATAAATTAGGAATTAGAAGCTCTGACACAACTTCAATTATGTTTTCGGATGTAAAAGTACCTAAAGAAAATAGAATTGGTGAGGATGGTTTTGGTTTTAAATTTGCGATGAAAACTCTTGAGGGAGGCAGAATTGGTATTGCTGCTCAAGCCTTGGGAATTGCATCAGGGGCATATGAGCTAAGTCTAAAATATGCTCAGGAAAGAAAAGCATTTGGAAAAGAAATATATAAACACCAAGCAATTTCCTTTAAACTGGCTGATATGGCGACAGAAATTGATTGTGGCAGACTACTTTGCCTTAAGGCAGGATGGCAGAAAGATAATGGAATAGACTATGCATTATCTGGTTCTATGGCAAAACTATATTGTGCAGAAAAAGCTATGAGAATTACTACTGAAGCAGTTCAAATTCATGGTGGTTACGGTTTTGTTAAAGAATACCATGTTGAAAGGCTCATGAGAGACGCAAAAATTACACAAATATATGAAGGAACATCAGAAATTCAGAAAATTGTAATTTCAAGATCTATTTTAAAATAAACTTTTTTTCTACACTACCATCATCATAAATTTCAAGAAGCAAATTATTTTGATTAACATCTCTAGACATTATATCAAAAGTATATATGATTTTTGAGGGGTTAATTTCAGAACTCATATTAGAAATTCCCTCACAAGGTATTTCTAATTGCCAATTATAAAAATAGTAATAATATGCTTGAGGAGAGCTAGTTGTATTACCAGTAATTTCAATGACGTCGCCTAAGTTAATAGGAAAGACTCCAGAAGCAATATTATCATTTCTATATAAACCCTCATTGTTTCCTAAAATTCCTATCCTATAATTTATTCCTGGATCTATAGTATAATCAATATCAATTATATTTAAACCTTCACTCAATGAAATCAAATTAGTATATATTTGATTTAAATTATTATCTAAGATTTCTATATTCGTTGAAAAAGAAGATTCAGCAATTAGTTCAATTGTTTTAATATTTACAGTTTCGTAACAATTAAAAACCATATCCCAAGCATCATTATCATGCCAACCTCCCGTGCCTAAATATAAGTTGTCTGGACCCAAAAATGCTGATGAAGCGTTAGCTGATGGGTTATAGTTGATTGCATCTTCATTATCACAACCTAGAATTAAAAAAATACAACTTCCATCATCAATACATGCCGAGGGATTATAATTAGTAGACGAAATATCCATACATCCACTTATATAACAACATGATCCATTACTAATAGAAGCAAGTGGGTCATAGTTTAACGCTAAACTATCAGTACAACCATAGACGGGGCAATTATTTTGATCGAGATAAAAACTTATATCATTTGATGTGATTAATGGAGAATGTAGCACAAATAATCCTTCAGCTTGGTCAGTAGCTAAAATTAATCCGGATGGCAAATATGGGTAAGCTCCCCAACAGCCCTCCATATCTTCTCCAACTAAAGGCGAAGTATCATAATAACCCACTTCTTCTAAATTATAAGGATCACTAGCATCAACAATAGTGATACCAGATGTATAATATGAAGTGACCAAATAATTTCCTAAAACATGTGTGTTGTGAGGAACAACAACTTCTGACTGGGTCCAATCTTGGATAAGATCAATTTCACTAATATTATATATATCTGAAACATCATAAGAGCCAATGTAACATCCCGACTGTTCATCTGTTGTAAACAAATAATTATTATCATCAGAAATCCATGCATTGTGTGTAAAATCACAAGATGTTGGATATGATGATAAAATTGTTGGATTCGCTTTATCTGAAACATCAATAATTGAAAAAACACCAGCATAAACAGCAGAGCCCCAAAGAGTGTCTCCCCTCACCATACCATCATGTAAATAATAATCATCAAAAATACCAACCTGAACGGGATTCATAGGATCATTATTTAAATCTAAAATAATAGCTCCTCCTTCACCTGTGTCAGCACCAAAAATATATGCAAAACCATTTTCGTCAATATAAATATTATGAGAAGTTGAAAAAAATTGTTCAGTATATATATATGACTGGCCTGTTGGATCGTTTAAATCTACTATCAACAAACCATCTTCCGCTTCAGTAGTGACATAAGCATAATTTTTCCATGTTTTTATATCTCTCCAAATTGATTGGCTTCCACTTATAAAAAAAACTTCCAAAGGATTAGAAGGACAACTAATATCTACGACTGAAAAGCCATTCCTAGCACCCACTAAGGCATATTCTAAAGAACCATTTGAATATCCCCATACATCATTTGTTCCTTGTGGATAATTTAATTGACCTACTAAGTCCATATTTAAGCTTTCTTGAGAGTTTAATATGGAGAATATAAGAATACTAAATACTAGATTAATGTTTCTCATTTAATTTAGAATAATTTGATTGATAGTTTAGTAAAGATATAAAAAATAGAATGAGTATTCTAATATGCTTTGGGCTAATTAAACTCGTCCATAATTATTTTTTTTATAATTAATTTTTATTTCTTTAAAACCTTCTGAAAATTCATCTACAATTTCTGCTTTTATCGCATTCCTTTCGCAATTTAAATCACGAACTTTTAATGCTAATTTGCCAATATCTTCAAGAGGTAATTTTATACCTTTTCGAATATCACCTTCAGTATCCCATATTTTACTATTAATTAAATACATTCGTTCTATGTACTTGTCAAGGTTAACTTTATAGGAATTTATTTCATTTAGATAACATGAAAGCTCTTGCTCTACATTCTCACTAGTTCTTTCTGACTTTAACTTTGTAATAGTAAACCTATCTATAATTTCTGATATTGGCATCTTCATATTAAGATCTTGATTTTTATTTTTTAACTAAGTTAAAAGCATCTAAACCACATTCCAAATAATTAATGTAACTATTAACACTTTTAGCAGCTGAATATCCAATAGGATGTCCTAACAACTCTTGATTAGGAGTGATTAAAACATGTAGGGGTTGTGTATTATTTGCAAATGTTAGACTTTGCAAAGTACTCCACTTATTACCAATTGTTCTTATTTTCTTTTTCTTAACCTTACCATTTCTTGTCATAATGTCAATTGTTTCCTGTTCATTTTCAGGTAATAAAATTTTCTCATCTACATATAGTGACACAACAACATATTTATTATTAAGTAATTCTTTTACCTTTTTATCTACCCAAACATCGTCTTCTACTTTGCGACAATTAACACATGCCCATCCTGTAAAATCAACTAAAACTGGCTTATTAACTTTTTTAGCATGTTCTAATCCTTTATAATAATCATGAAAAATATTATTTATTTGGTGTTCATGATTTAAATATGAGTAATACTTAGGGGGGGGGAAACCACTAAGTAGTTTATAACTCCACCAGTCTTTACCAATCGATCCAGGAATTAAATAAATGACAAATAAAAAAACACACATAGTAAATGCAGCTCTAGATGAAGTAATTGTTTTTCTTGGACTATCATGAGGAAAACGAATAAAACCACACAAGTACAAAAATAAACCTAGGAATGTTAGAGTCCATAAAATAAAAAACGTTTCTCTCTTAATTAGTCCCCATTGTTCTACCAAATCTGCATTTGATAAAAATTTAATGGCGAGAGCAATTTCTAAGAATCCTAATACTACTTTTACTGTATTTAACCACCCACCTGATTTAGGCAATGACTTAAGCCAAGTTGGAAATGCAGCAAATAATGCAAATGGTAATCCAAGTGCAATACCAAAGCCCGCCATAGCTAAAGTTAATTTCATAGATACTAAGGCGGTATCAAAGCCTAGAAAAGAAATAGAGTCAGCTGTGGCAGATGATAATGTGCCAGCAAGTAAAGAACCTAGAATAGGTCCAGTACATGAAAAGGATACAATTGCTAAAGTTAGTGCCATGAAAAAAATCCCTATAATTCCACCGACATCCCTGCCAGAACCAGCAGTGTTACTCCAGCTACTAGGTAAAGTGATTTCAAAATAACCAAAAAATGATATTGCAAACACTAGGAAAATAAAGAAAAAAGAAATGTTTAGCCACGGATTAGTTGATATCTGATTAAGTACTTCTGGGTTGATATTAGGCATTAAATGAAAAGGTAAGCTTAAAAGGGTATATGTTAAAAATATAAACAAACCATATAAGGCGGCATTGTAAATGGCTTTCATTTTATTCTCAGATCCCTTTGTGAAAAAACTTACAGTTAATGGAATCATTGGAAAAACACAAGGTGTCAATAATGCAATGAACCCCCCTACAATTCCCAGAAGGAAAACACCCCATAGAGATTTTTCTTGTTTTTTATTACCACAATTACCCAATGGCTCTTCTAAATTTATAGAGGGAATTTTGTAGCGATTTTGATATTCTTCAATTACTTTGTTTTCAGTGGAATTTTGTTGATGATTTTTTTTTTTAAAATTAAATTCCATTGTCACATAATCAGGTGGTAAACACATAGTGGAATTACAAGCCATAAATTCTAATTCACCACTAATTGATGTAATTGTATCACTTAATAATTTAACTTTTTGAGTAAATAATGCCTTCTTTTGAAAAGCAGCTAAATTCATTTGAAAAACTGGATCAAACTTAGTGTTTGGTGCAGACTCAATCACACTATCTATTAGTTCAAATGAATCATCAGAAATAAATGTGAAAGATGTGGGAATTGGGCCATCAGGGTCTACAAATTGAGAATAAATACTCCAACCTTGCTCTATATCTGCTTTAATGACAAGATTATAAATATCTTTAGAAATTTCTTCTATTTCAAATGACCAGTTTACAGGGTCTTCAATTTGAGAAAAAAGATTTAAAAAAATTGATCCAAAAAATAAAATAAGATACTTTTTCATATAATTTAATTTACGTACTGACAATATATACTTTTTTAGAATTTTCTACAAGCTTATATCTATCATCAATTCTTTCATTAATAATACAAATTATGTCACCATTTGAAATTAATAAAAGAGCTTTCTTTTTTTGAATTAAAGAAAATTTTTTGTCAATAAAATAATCGCTTATTTTTTTAAAATTTTTCATACCCAACGGAATAAATCGATCACCATCCACCCACGGTCTTAATAATAATGGGAAAGTTAGCTTAGAATAATCTAAATATAGTTGATTATAATTTTGTTTTGAGATTTTCTTATCTGACAATTTTAAAGATTTAAAACTAATTTTATAAGGTTGAGATATAGTTTTTGTTGTTTCTGTAATTAGTTGTGAATCTTGAAAAAGATTTTTAGATATTATTAAATTCTCTCTATCTTTTACCATATAAAATTGTAAACTGAAAAATTCTCTCCCGGAATCAGAATTTAATGCACCGAAGACTGCATCTATATCACTAAAACCAAAATCAGAAATAATTTCATATAATAATTGTTTAGGATGTAATTCATTTAAGAGAACTGAAATATTAATTTGATATTCACCGTCTTTTTTTTTTAAAAGTGATTTTTTCTTTTCCGCAATAAATTGAGAATAGATATTTTCAATTGTATTAATATTTTGAATAGTTTTTAAAATAGAGAACTTAAAACCAGGATTTATTGATTCTAACAAAGGAATCATTTTATTGCGAATTTTATTCCTTACATAATAATCATTTAAATTACTACTATCTTCTCTAAATTCTACTTTATTTTTGTTTGCATAATCATATAAATCAGATTTTGAAAAATTAATCAATGGTCTAATTAAATCATTACTAGCTAATTGAATCCCCTTAAGACCTTTTACACCTGAACCCCTAATTAGGTTAATAAAAAATGTTTCGATTGAATCATCAGCATGGTGAGCAGTAAAAATAAAATCAATATCATATTGTTTAGTTAATTTCCTAAACCACTCATACCTGATTTTTCTGGCAGCCATTTGAATAGACATTTTGTTTTTCCTTGCATATTGTTTTGTATTAATTTTTTTTAAATGCAATTTGATGTTATTTTCTTTACATATATTTTCTATAAAAAATTGATCCTCGTCTGATTCTTTATGTCTAAGGGAAAAATTACAGTGAGCAACTTCAAATTCAATATTTAAATTACATAACAAGTCAAATAGAACCATACTATCAACACCCCCACTAACAGCTAAAAGAATTTTGGATTTTTTTTTAATAACCAAAGTTTGTAGTTGTTTTTTAAATTTTTGCTTCATTAACTTAACACATTAATAATTGATTGAACTTTTGACAAACATTCTTCATATTCAGCTTCTGGATCAGATTCTATGGTAATAGCACCTCCAACCATAAATGAAAGATAGTTAGTTTGAAAATTATAAAAGATAGAACGAATTACAACATTAAAATCAAAATTCTTTTGTGGATCAATATAACCAATACTTCCAGAGTAGATTCCCCTTCGAGTATTTTCATATTTCTCAATTAATTCCATTGCCCTAACTTTTGGAGCTCCGGTCATTGAGCCCATAGGAAATAAAGACTTAATAATATCTGAAAACAAAGTTTCACTTTTTATTTCACATGATATAGTTGAAATTAAATGATGAACATCCTGATATGTGTATAAACCAGCTAGCTCATCCACTTTGACACTTAATGGGATTGCTATTCGAGACAAATCATTACGAACTAAGTCAACAATCATAATATTTTCTGAGAAATCTTTAGAGCTATTTAATAAAATGTCTTTATTTTTTAAATCAAGTTTTTTATTATTTAGTCGTTTAATGGTCCCCTTAATTGGTTGAGATATTAATTTATTATTCGATTTTTTAATAAATCTTTCAGGGCTAGCACACAAGCAAAGATGATTATTTATTTTATAAAGACCTGAATACGGTGCTTTTGACTGATTATTTAAATCAATAAATAATTGATAAGGGTTTATTTTTATATTATTTGCATAAAATTCTTGGCAATAATTCAATTCATAAATATCACCTAACTGTAAATGTTGTTTAATTGACTCAATATTAGAAATATATTGTTCTTTACTTACTCTAGATTGAAATTTAATAGAATGACGAGTTGTATTTTTAAAGTTCAATGAACAAATTTTGTTAAAAATTTTCTCTATTTCAGAATTAAGTATATGATTATTATATAAAAACTCAATATCATTTGAATTGATCTTTATTAAAATTTCAGGAACAAAGAAATGAAGCAAAGGAAATTTTTGGTAATCACTATTATTAGAGGATAGATTTTCAATTTTATTTTTAATATCATAAGATAAAAAACCAAAAATCCAATCTAAATTATTATTAATATAACTATCCAAATCTGTGAATAGATTATGAGAATTAATTAGCTCGTTACTTTGCTTGAAGGCCGCTAAAAAAGAAAATTTCTCCTTTTCATCTTCAAAATTTGAATCAAGGACACAAAAACAATCATATTGACTTAAATAATGGATTAATTTATTTTTAAATTTTACACCACAAGGCACAGAATATTTAACTTTTTTTTTCAAATATATAAGTACTAAATATGTAATGCTCTATTACTAGTTGCTGACAAACATGCCTCCTTCATAACCTCACTAAAGGTTGGATGAGCATGAGTAATAATAGCTACGTCTTCAGCAGTTGCTCTATACTCCATTGCAAGTACAGCTTCAGAAATCAGATCTGCGCAGCGAGGCCCTATCATATGAACACCCAAAATTTCATCTGTTTTTTTATCAGCAATCACTTTAATAAAGCCATCATTATCATTAGAAATCTTAGCTCTTCCATTCGCTTTAAATGGGAAATTGCCAATTTTAAAATCTCTACCTAATTTCTTTAATTCATCCTCTGAAGCTCCAACTGAAGCTACTTCAGGCCAGGTATATACTACATTAGGAATTGTATTGTGATTAAGCTCTGGCTTTTGTCCACCTATAATTTCCGCAACAAATACCCCTTCCTCCTCTGCTTTATGAGCTAACATTGATCCCAAAACAACGTCACCTATTGCATATACATTAGAACAGGAAGTTTGTAACAATTCATTTACTTTTATTTGACCAGTAGGATGCGTATTAACATCAATGCTATCAAGATTCAAATTAGTTGTATAAGGGCTTCTTCCAATAGCTATTAAACAATAGTCAGAAGATAGTTTTATACTTTTACCATTGGAGGATTTAGCAATTAATTCTACTTTTTTCCCTAAGTTTGAAACCTTTTCAACAGAGTGGTTCATAAGAAAATTAAATCCTAAATCTCTGGAAAGAACTTTTTTTAACTCTTTTCCTAAACTTGAATCCATAGTAGATAATACTTTGTCAGCAACATCAATAACAGTAACTTCTGTACCCATTCTTGCATAAACAGATCCAAGTTCTAATCCAATCACACCTGCTCCAATAACAATTAAATTCTTTGGGATCTCTTTAAGGCTAAGTATTTCTGTAGATGTAATAATTCGCTTTTTATCCATATTTAAAAATGGCAAAGTTGTAGGCTTAGATCCTGTAGCAATTATGATATTTTTTCCATTAATGTGTTTCTCATCTTTTTCACCTTGAATTTTTATGGTTTTGGGATCAACAAAAGAACCATGACCATTAAATACAGTAATTTTGTTTTTTTTCATCAAAAAATCTAAACCTTGGTGCATTTCTGAAACAATTTTTTCTTTTCTTTTCATAGTTTGTAATAGGTTCATTTTAATATTTTCAATTAAAATACCGTGATCCGAAAATTCATGATTAGATTTAAAAAAATGCTCGGAAGATTCTAATAAAGCTTTTGAGGGAATACAACCCACATTGAGGCACGTCCCACCTAGCTTAGAGTATTTTTCGACAATTGCGACTTTCAATCCCAACTGAGCACATCTTATGGCAGAAACATATCCGCCAGGACCAGAACCAATAACAATGACATCAAATGAGTCCATATTTTTAATTATTTATTTTACAATACAAAATTAAAATTATAATCAAACTATCTACGTGAAATACTAAGTTTATTATTAAGTAAAAAAACCAAAATGAAAAGAACTGCTAAAAAACTAGATATTCGACCTAGATAATCTCCATATAAAACATAAAAAGTATTTTTTGATAATAATGGCAACTTAGCTTCAATAACTCCCCTAATATTCCAATCAAGGTGATGTTCAATATTGCCAAAAGGATCAATGACAGATGAGATTCCTGTGTTTGCAGAACGAGCGATGTACCTTCTAGTCTCAATTGCTCTTAACTTTGCATATGCGTGGTGTTGCTTATAACCAGGTGTATCATTCCACCATCCATCGTTAGTAATAATTAAAATTAAATTTGCACCTTCATAGACAAATTTTCTAACATAGTCACCATATATAGACTCATAACAAATAATTGGTGCCAAAAAATATTGATCCACTGATAACCCTCCAACTGGTTTTTCTTTATTATTAGCATAAAAAAATGAACTGAATAACGAAACAGTATCTTGTTTTGTAAAGTTACCTAACGAAGTGGAAGATCCAATTTGCAAAAGTTGATTTTTAACAAAGTATTGTAAAAAATTATAAAATGGTATTTGTTCAGCTCCAGGCACTAATTTAGATTTATGATAAATATCTATTTTAAATTTTTTTTCATATTTAACACTCATAATATCTTCTAGATTATAGCCAATATGAACAGCACTATTGTGTATTTTGCGATAAGTTTGTTGTGCATTGTTAACTAGATTATGATTTGATTTTGTTAATGTAGTAGCACCCACAATAATATTTAGTGGTGTGTTAAAAGATGAATTCAAATTATCATTATTTAGTACTATTTCTTTTAACCTTTTAATATCAAGATTATTATTTATTTTATGCTCCCAAATAGGATTAGTCAGGAAAGTTTCAGGCAATATTATACAATTAATTTCATTTTGTAAATAAGGGCTAATAGTAGATATGACCAAGTCTGTTTGTTGGAATTGTTTTAAACGAAATTTATCCTTGTAAGGATCAATATTGGGCTGAACAATTAAAGCATTAATTGATTTATTATCATCATGATTTTGACTGTGAAATAAATGATGTTTTGAAATATAAATTGGTGAGATTATTATTAAAACTGTAATAATTATTTTTCTAATAATTTTATAAGATAAAATATCTCCTGTTAATATTTTAGCAACTAAAAGGTTAACAATTAAAATCCATAATGAACCACCTAAAACACCCGTGAACGAAAACCACTGAATTACATCCACATTTGCAGCAAAAACATTACCTAATGACAACCATGGCCAACTTAAATCCCAATTCAAATGAAGATATTCAAAACTTATCCATAAAACGGGCAATAAAAAAAATAGTTTTTTTGAATTATATGAATTTTTAATTTTAGCATATAAGTAGAATACAAATGCCATAAATAAAGAGTTACATAGAATTGCAAAAATGGCGCCACCAAAATGAGCGTGGTAAATCCAAAATGTAGTAGAGCAGTTAAATATGAAAAATGACAAGTATGAATAGAGAAAAAAAGCAGTGTATTTAAGTTGTTTTTTTTGAATTTGTGTTTCAATAACCAACAAAGGAACTAGTGAGAAAAAAATAAAAAAAGAAAAAGAATTATTAGGGGGCCAACTTAGAAATAATAAAAGTCCCGAAGAGATAGAAAGAAACCATCTATAAATCATAATAATAAATATAAAAATTTAACATTTATTATGTGTCATAAAACATAATTTGATTTATTTTAATAAAAAAATTCCTTTGTGAAACAATTCATTCCACATTTAATTACATTAACAAGCTTGTGTATAGGTTTTTATTCCATAATTGAAAGTGCAAAAATTAATTTTAATACTGCATCACATCTTATTATAATTTCCTTTATATTAGACGGTCTAGATGGATTTTTAGCCAGATACTTTAACACGCAATCTAATTTTGGAAAACAACTTGATAGCTTTAGTGACTTTGTTAATTTTGGACTTGCCCCAGGGTTTCTGTTATTTTTTTATATGAATGAAGAAGTTGGACTACAAAACACAAGCTATCTAGCAGTATTAATTCCAATATTTTCAACAATAAGACTTGCAAATTTCAATACAAAAGAAAAAAATACTGATAATTTCTCAGGTCTCACAACCCCAGCAAATGCGTTAATATTTATATCAATTCCATTAATAAATCAATTCAATAATCTGAGCTGGATAAATCAATTCCTTAATTTACCAGAAATTATATCATTATTGATTGTTGTTAATAGTATGCTTCTAATTGCTCCTATTAAGACTTTTGGGCTTAGAATAGATAATATCTTACTTAATAAAAGAAAAATGACTTTTGTTTTTATTTCTATATGTATATTATATATATTTAAATATATTGGTATACTGATAGTAACACTTTTATATATTCTAGCTAGTATTTTTAGAATTATTGATAAATAAAATTTAATAACTATGAAGTTTTTTGTAAAAATTAATATAATGCCCCAAGCAGCGTTATTAGATCCTCAAGGTAAAACAATCGAAAACAATACATCAAAATTAGGTATTGATAATGTGACAAATATTAGAATGGGCAAATTAATCACCCTAAATATTGAAAGTGCAAATATTGAAAGTGCGAAAAAAATAGTCACAGATCTTTGTGATAAATTATTAGTTAATCAAATTACAGAACAGTTTGATTTTGAAATTGAAAGTTGTTAAAACTTAAAATTATCTCCTAAATATAATTTTCTAACTTCTAAATCATTGACTAACTCATCAGTTATGCCATATTTTAAGACCTTGCCATCGTACAATAAATAAGACCGATTTGTAATAGAAAGAGTTTCTCTAACATTGTGATCTGTAATTAAAACGCCAATATTTCTATTAGCTAACTTCTGAATCATTTGTTGAATATCCTGAATCGCTATAGGATCAACCCCAGCAAAAGGTTCATCAAGTAAAATAAATTTAGGTTTAATTGAAATAGCTCTAGCTATTTCAACTCTCCTTCTTTCACCTCCAGAAAGTAAATGAGCTGTTGTTTTTCTTATTCTTTGTAATCCGAAATCATTAAGAATCTTTTCTAGCTCAATTAGTTGGTCTTTTGTATCCAAATGCATAGTTTCTAAAACTGACAATATATTATCTTCGACAGTCATTTTTGTAAACACAGATGGTTGTTGAGGAAGATAACCCAATCCTTTTCTAGCTCTTATATACATTGGTTCATTAGAAATATCTTGATTATTAATAATGACACTGCCTTGAAAGTTTCGTATTAGTCCAACAAGTATATAAAAGGTAGTGGTTTTTCCGGCACCATTTGGCCCTAACAAACCTACAACTTCACCTTGCTCTAATTTAATTGTGACATCATTAACAACTTTTCTGTTGCCATATTTTTTAATTAAATTTTTACCTTCTAGTTTCATTTTGTTTTTGTAATAATAGAAATAAAAATAGACAATTCATATAAACAAAAAATTGGTATACCAATTAAAATTTGACTAAACACATCTGGTGGTGTTAAAATAGAAGCCAGAATTAAAATAATTACAAAAGCATGCCTCCTGTAGTTCTTTAAAAAAGAAGGGGTTACTATACCAAATTTTGTTAAGAAATACACTATGACAGGTAATTGAAATAAAAAAGCTGTTGTTAAAACAATTTTTGTAATTGTTTTAATAAATGAAATAAAATGAATTTTATTTTCGATAGCAAAACTTATATTATAACTACTTAAAAAATTTATTGAGAATGGAACAATTATAAAATAACCAAAAAAAAGTCCTAAAAAAAATAAAAATAGAGAACTGAAAAAGAAAACTAAAGTATTATATCTTTCAGCGGAATACATGGCAGGTGAAATAAATTTCCAAATTTCTATTAAAATATATGGAAAAGCTAAAATTAATCCAGCCGCAAAAGAAACTAAAATATGCATCATAAACTGTCCTGACATTTCTACATTCATCAATATAAAAGGCATATCTTGAATACATAGTTTTTCAGATAATTTGCATAAGAAAACATATGTTGGAAACGAATTTTCTTTACATGCAAAAATAACTTTATCAAATAAAAAAGACTTATTAAAAAAGGCAATAATCGTTCCAAATAAAATAGCAATTATTGAACGAACAAGATGCCATCTCAAAATTTCTAAATGTTTTAAAAACGTGAATTCTGTATTTTGATTTGTACTCATCTTTTAAAAAAAATTATGTTTTAAAATATCGTGAAGATGAATAATTCCAATGTATTGATTTTGTTTTGTAACTATTAGTTGAGAGATATTATTAACTTTCATAATGTTAAAAGCTTCAAAAAGGAGCATGTCTTCATCAATAATTTTTGGATTATGTGTCATACAATCCTTAGCCCGAATATTGTTAAAGCTATCGTTATTTTCTAACATTCTTCGAAGATCCCCATCAGTTATTATACCAACAATTTTTTTATTATCCTTTACAACAGAAGATCCTACTCGTTTACTTGATATTTCCATAATCACTTGTGAAATATTATCTTCTAGTGTAACATGAGGAGTAGGGAGTTGCTTGTATAAATCAGAAACTCTTAGACTTAATTTACGACCCAAAACACCACCAGGATGCAATTTTGCAAAATCTTTTTTTGAAAAATTTTTGAGCTTAAGTAAACTCATTGATAATGCATCACCCATTACTAACTGCATTGTTGTACTAGTAGTGGGCGCTAAATTATTAGGACAAGCTTCTTTTTCAATAGAAACATCTAATAAATAGTCTGAATTTTTTGCTAAATATGAATTTACACTACCTGTCATTGCAATAATTTTGATTTTCATTTTTTTGAGTGTGGGAATAATCATTTTTAATTCATCCGTATTGCCACTCTTAGAAATACACATAACAATGTCAAAATTATTTATATTCCCAACATCTCCGTGTATTGCATCACTAGCATGAATAAATGATGAAACCGTGCCTGTTGAATTTAATGTGCCTGAAATTTTCCTTCCTATAATACCACTTTTCCCCAAACCTAAAATAATTAACCTACCTGAACATTGAGCAATTAGTTCAACAACATTAATAAAATTATCATCTATTCTTTCACTTAAAATCTTTAATGCATCAGCTTGTTCACGAATTAAATTCTTTCCAATTTGTAAAATTTCGATCTTGTTTTTCATATTTTATATCTAAAAAAAGCATTAACTTAATAGTAAAAGTAAATGTATTTTTTTAATACTATTATTAGATTAAAAAAAAATATAAAATAATGCAAGAATTAATTCATGATACATTAAAGAATTTTTTTGGCTTTAAAAATTTTAAAGGAAATCAAGAAAAGGCAATTAATTCAATTGTTTCCGGAAAGGATACGTTTGTGATAATGCCTACTGGTGGTGGAAAATCACTTTGTTATCAACTTCCAGCCTTAATACTTGATGGAGTTGCAATAATAATTTCTCCACTAATTGCATTAATGAAAAACCAAGTAGATTCTATGAGAAGTTATTCCAAAAATGAAAATATTGCTCATTTTTATAACTCTACATTAAATGAAAGTCAAAAAAAAAATGTTAAACAAAATGTTTTAAATGGAACAACCAAATTGTTATTTATTGCTCCTGAAACAATGAATAAGGATTCAAATATTAATTTTTTAAAAAAATGTAATATTTCTTTTTTTGCAATAGATGAGGCACATTGTATTTCCGAATGGGGACACGATTTTAGACCAGAATATAGAAAATTAAAAAGTTTAATTGAACAAGTAGGTAGGCAACCAATTATTGCTCTTACGGCCACAGCAACACAAAAAGTCCAAAATGATATTGCAAAAAATCTTAGCATTGAAAATAGTAAAATACTTATTTCCTCATTTAACAGATCAAATTTATTTTATGAAGTGCGAACAAATACAAATGCAGAAAAGGAAATAATTAAATTTATTAGAGGGCAAGGAAATAAGTCTGGGATTATTTATTGTTTGTCTAGAAAAAAAGCTGAAGAAATTGCGGAATTACTAAATATAAATCAAATAAAAAGTGCGCCTTACCATGCAGGACTTGAAAAATCTGTAAGGATGAAAACTCAAGATGATTTTTTATTAGAAAACATTGATGTTGTTGTAGCCACAATTGCCTTTGGAATGGGAATTGATAAACCTGATGTTAGGTATGTTATTCATTACAATTTACCGAAAAGCTTAGAAAATTATTATCAAGAAACTGGTAGAGCTGGTAGAGACGGAGGTGAAGGAAATTGTATACTATTCCATGATCCAAAAGATGTAGAAAAGTTCCAGAAATTTAACAATAAAAAAAACCCTAAAGAAAAAGAAATTTCAAAACAATTACTTGATGAAATGGTAAATTTCATAGTCAGTAAAAATTGTAGAAGGGCAGAATTATTAAAGTATTTTGGTGAAGACTTCATTATAAAAGACTGCCTTCAGAAATGTGACAATTGTAAATCCAAAAATTATGAAAAAACCAATGAAGTAAATCTTAATAAATTTGATCCAAAATTATTTAATTTATTAAAGAACATTAGAAAAGAAATTTCAGAAGCGATAAAAGTTCCCCCGTTCATTATTTTTCAGGACACATCGCTAGAGGATATGGCAATAAACTATCCGATTAGTAATGAAGAATTAGAAAATATTATTGGAGTTGGAAGAGGCAAAGCGGAAAAATATGGTCAAAAATTTATTGAATTCATAAAATCTTATGTAGAAGAAAATAAAATTGAAAAAGTTCTAGATTGTACTATTAAATCTAAAGCTAAGAAAAATGATCTAAAAATTTTCATTATTCAAAGCACTGATCTTAGGATTTCTTTTGAAGACATTATGCTTCAAAAGAAAATTGATATGGATCAATTAATATCTGAATTTGAAAACATCGTCCAATCTGGAACCAAATTAAATATAAATTATCATATTAATGATATTCTTGATGATCAACAACAAGATGAAATATATCATTACTTTATTTATGAAGCTACAAATGATTCAATAAAAGAAGCAATGGAGTATTTTGATTTTGACTATAATGAAGAAGAGATGAGATTAATGAGAATCAAAGTATTTTCCGATCTCGCAAATTGATAATAGAAATATAACTTATTAACCCCGCTCCAATTTCTAAACAAGATTCATCAACATCAAAGTAAGGTGTATGTACTAAATGAGTTATACCTTTTTTAATATTAGCAACACCTAATCTAAAAAAACAAGATGGACAATTTTGAGAGAAAAAAGAAAAATCTTCCGAAGACATTCTTAAACCTAAGTCTTTGACTGCATTTTCTGTTAAGTAAAATTTACTAATCTGCTTGCAACTATTTGTAAAATCAGGGTTATTATATAGAGCTGGATATCCCTTAATTATTTTAAAATCACATTTAACAGAATAATCTTTTTCAATTTTTTCTGCCTCAGATTTTAAGATTTCATGAACTTTAGATCTAAATGATTCATTTAAAGTTCTTAAAGTTCCTTGAAAAACAGCTTCTTCAGGAATTACATTGGAAGCTCCAGATGCATGAAAATCTCCGAACTCCAAAACATAATTTTCATCCTTTGATACTTTATCTACATTTTCTTTTGAAGATATAATCATTTTTGCTGCCGCGGTTATAGGATTAACTACTTTATCTGGCAGAGCAGCATGTCCACCTTTTCCCTTGATAATAACAGACAACTCATCACATGCTGCCATATATTTTCCTGATCTAAAACCCACATCTCCTACTTCAAATTCTGGATATACATGCAATGCTAGCATTTTATCTACTTTAGGATTTAACAAAACACCTTCTTTAATCATTAAAGAAGCTCCCCCAGGTAACTTCTCTTCAGCTGGTTGAAATATAAATTTAATACTTCCATGAAATTGATTACTAAGTTTTTTTAATACTATAGCGGCACCTAATACAATAGCAGTATGAACATCATGTCCACACGCATGCATAACACCATCATTTAAAGACTTATAACTAACGCTATTTTTCTCTTGTATTGGTAAAGCATCCATATCAGCTCTTATTCCTAAAACATGGGATTGAGGATTTAAACCTTTGACGATTGCAACAACTCCATATCCACCTACTCCAGTAGTAAATGATATGTTATTTTTTTTTAAAATTTGACAAATAAATTTAGATGTTTTTTTCTCTTGAAAAGATAACTCAGGATTTTTGTGGATATGCCGTCTAATTTTTATTATTTCATCAGAAATTGATTTAGCAATCAACTTAACTTGGTTTTTAATATCTTCGTGTTGCAAAATATATATTTTAATTATTTAAATTTAATTAAAGAGATGAAAATTAAAAAATTTACATTTAACTCATTTCAAGAAAATACATATATAATTAGCTCTAGAAATGAATGTATGATTATTGATCCAGGGTGTTCAAACAAATTTGAACAAAATCAAATCATTTCATATATACAAGACAATAATCTAGAGCCTAAAGAATTATTAAATACTCACTGCCATATTGATCATATTTTTGGTAATCAATTTGTTTCTGAAGAATATCAACTAACTGCTAAAATGCATAAAAAAGATTTTCCACTTCTTGAAAAAGCTGAAGAAATAGCAAAAATATACAATGTTAATTTATCGCCACCACCACTAAATGTTGATTTTATAGAAGAAAATGACATTATCCATTTAGGTGACACTTCATGGAAAGTCATATTGACTCCTGGGCATTCTCCAGGCCACATTTGTTTTTTTAATGAACCTAATCAAAAATTAATTGCTGGCGATGTTCTTTTTTTTATGAGCATTGGTAGAACGGATCTGCCTGGTGGCAATCACGAAGAGTTAATTAAAAGTATCCAATCCAAAATTTTCATTCTAGACAATCAAGTTGAAGTTTTATGTGGCCATGGTCAAAACACTTCTATTGGATATGAAAAAATTAATAATCCATATGTTGGGTTATCAAACTGAAAGTTTAGAAAGAATTTTTTGTTCGATATTTTTTTTAATTAACTCTTTAACATCAAATGATTGAAATAAATTATTGTCAATCATAATTTGTTTCATAATCTTATCCTGAAGCTTTCCCTTTTTAATTGCCAAACTGTATCTCATGTCACTAAAAGTAACCATAGAATATAACGGTTGCCACTTATCGGGATGTTTTTCTGAAAACCATGTTTCAATTTTTTTTTGCAACAAAAAATTTAGATCTGCTGTTTTATCTCTCATTTCTATATAATTATCCATTGACAAGTCTTGCATTGCTGTTGTATCTATTATTCTGTTGTGCAAAAATTGATTTAAATTTTTATCATATAATGATTTATAGTTATTTAACCATTTATTTAAAAGATAACAATCTTCAAATCCTGAATTCATTCCCTGACCATAAAATGGAACAGTAGCATGACATGAATCCCCTAAAAGAATAGTATTGTTTTGTTTCCATGAACTGCAACGAACAAAACCTAACTTGGATGTAGGATTAGTGATATATTGTTTTGAAAGATCCGGTATAAGTTCGTAAAGATCTTGAAATTCTTTTCGGAAAAATTTATTAACACTATCTTCATCTTTGATAGAAGAGAAAGAGTTTTCTCCTTTATTAGGAGCAAATAATGTGCAAGTAAATGTGCCATCTAGATTAGGTAATGCAATTACCATAAAAGATTTTCTTGGCCAAATATGTAAACCATCATGATCCAACTTATAACTTCTGTCATTATTAGCAGAAATAGTTAATTCTTTATAGCTAGAATTAATAAAATTTTCAACTACATGAAAATCTGTGTTATTATTAGACATATTCTTTCTTAAGATGGAGCCAGCACCATCAGTGCCAAAAATAAAATCAGATTTTATGGTCTGACCATTATTAAATTTCAAAGTTGTTTTATTTGTATTAACCGAATGGCAATCTTGATTAAAAAAAATTTTAACTGAATTAGATTCTGCAATATTTAATAACTTAATATTAAGCTCTCGTCTAGAAACAGAGTAAATAGATTGCCCAATTTGTCCATATGGTTGCTCAGTTAAAACTCCTTCATGTGAGTGCATAATTCTTTTAGACATTGGAACTGAGATATCCAAAATATCATCTTCTAGATCAAGCATTCTTAAAGCTTTTCTACCTCTATTAGAGAGAGCTAAATTAATTGATCTACCAGCAGCAACTTTATTTAACCTTATATCTGATCTTTTATCAAAAACAGAAACTTTTGCACCTTGTTGAGACAAAAAAATAGATAAGAGACTTCCAACTAAGCCCCCTCCTACAATACTAATATTTTTATTTCTTAAGTGCATTTAATTAATACTTGTATAAACTTTGCAATATCTTCATGATTGTTGTATAAAGGGACTGCAGATAATCTCATAATATTAGGAGGTCTCCAATCAATAAAAACTCCATTTTCTCTTAATTTATTAAAAACTTTTTTAGCATCATGACTAATTAGAAGAGATAGTTGAGCACCTCTTTCAGCTTCATCTCCAGGAGTAATTATTTTTAATTTTATTTGCTTTGATTGTTCATTAAAATAATGGATGGCACCTTCCAAATATTTATTTAATTTTATTCTCTTCTCAAATAAAGAACTCATCCCCACTTTGTTAAAAACTTCTAATGAAGCCCTATATACAGACATACCAAAAACTGGTGCATTTGATAACTGCCAACCTTCAGCTGAATTAATAGCGTTAAACTTTTTTTGAAGAGAAAATCTAGTTTTTTCATTATGACCCCACCAACCTGACAATCTAAATGGTGCTTTGTCAATTTGTTTTGAATGAATAAAAATTGTAGACACATTGCCAGGGCCAGAATTCAGATACTTATAAGAACAAAATGCTGCAAAATCAACATTCCAATCATGTAATTTTAACTCAATATTTCCAGCAGCATGAGCCAAATCAAAGCCTGCCATAATATGGTTTGTGTGAGCAATTTCAGTAATTTTTTTTACATCAAAGACTTGGCCTGTATAATAATTGACTGCGCCTAAAAAAACTAATGCAAGTTCATCTTTATAAACATCAAGTGTTTTATATATATCTTCGTCTTTCACGACACCATTTGCATCTGAGGGTAAAAAAATTAGACATTCATCGGGGTTATGACCTCTTAATTCTATTTGACTTCTTAACACATAAAGATCAGAGGGAAATAAATGAGGTTCACATAAAATTTTATTTTTTTTTCCATTAGGTTGATAAAAAGAGGTTAATAGTAAATGCAAATTGACTGTAAGGCCATTCATAGTAACAACTTCATTTTGTTTAGCTCCAACAATTAGTGCAGAAAGATTAGCTAAGCTTTTATGATATTTTAACCAAGGTGTCTTTGCGTCAAAATGTCCATCAACTCCTAAATCTCTCCAGTCTTTAAACTCTTGTTCAAGGTAGAATTTATAATTATTGTGTTGCAGTCCAAGTGAATGACCTGTGAAATATATTGAATTTTCACCTAAATGTTTAGGAAATTGAAATTCAGACCTTAGAAAATTTAAAGGATCTTCACTATCTATTTTTCGAGCAAAATTTATATCAAATTTAGAATTCATAAACCATCTTATTAAGCTAAAAAAGATCAGAAATAATTACAAATAAACACATAATAATTGAAAGACCTTCCACAATTATTCCATAAAAAATTAAAGATTTTTTGTTGTGACTAAAGTAGATGACTAAAGAAGTTAACTCAATTGTTAAAAACAAGGCTAAAAATAAATTAAGTGAAATAACTTTACTAATTACGTTAATAATTAACAATAACTCAATAATCAGCAGGCAAAAGAAAGCTAATTTTTTTGAATTATTTATTCCAAAAACATTTGGTATAGTTTTAATTGTATCAATATTCATATCTCGCATATCAAATGGAATTGCAATCACCAGAATAAATAAAAATCTTTGAAAAAAAAAGTCAATCACAACATGGTTAATTTCATATGAGAAATATAAAATTGGCATTAACATAGTCATGTATGACCACACTAGTGAAATTAAAATAATTTTCAAATAAGGTATTGATCTTATACAAATAATAGTATTATATAATTGAAATTTAACTGGGTATAGTAGACAAATAATAATTACAGGGGTAATTAAAATTAACAATTTAAAATTCAGAATAAACAGCAAACAACTTGTAATAAATGCAGATAATAAAAATATACTTTTTGAACTAAGTAAAGTATTTGATTTATTTGAAAGAATACTATGATTAATATTTAATTTTTGAAATTGGGCCATGTAACTATAGGCGCATAATGTGGAAAAAAAGATAAAATAACTTATGTAATTGCTATTAAAATCAAACAAGTGTTCAGTTATTTTGTATAAACACAAAGCACTAGTAGCTACAACTAAATTCTTTTCAACAAAAAACTTTAATAATTTCAGTAAAAAAAACATTTAAAAACTGTAAAATAAACAACGAATTTAATTAAAATGATTTATCTTTTAAGTTGTAAAATTATCATAAAAAAAATTTAATTATGCTACCTGAAAGTGATTTTATAAATAGACACATTGGACCTAGAAAGCTAGACACAATAGAAATGTTAAAGCAAATAGGTAAAAAAAATATTGATGAATTAATAAATGACACAATTCCACAAAATATTAGGCTTAAATCAGAACTTAATGTTGGTGCCCCAATGAGTGAAACAAGGTATCTTGAACACATTCAAAACTTAGGTAGAAAAAATAAAAATTATAGAAGCTATATTGGACTTGGTTATTATAACACAATTCTTCCGGCCGTGATTCAAAGAAATATTTTAGAAAACCCAGGTTGGTATACAGCATACACTCCCTATCAAGCAGAAATTTCTCAAGGAAGATTAGAAGCATTGTTTAATTTTCAAACTGTTATTACTGATTTGACTGGAATGGAGGTGACAAATGCATCATTATTGGACGAAGCAACTGCTGCAGCTGAAGCTATGATTTTAAGCTACCAATGCAGAAGTAGAGATAAAAAAAATATAAATGCAAATAAATATTTAGTGTCTGAAAACTGCTTTCCGCAAACAATTGATGTTATTAAAACAAGAGCACAATCAATTGGCATAGATATTCAAATTGTGCAAAATGAAAATTTTATTTTTGACGAAAGCGTCTTTGGATTAATAGTGCAATATCCATGTAAATTTGGAGCTGTTAAAGATTTTGAACAACTAGTTCATATGGCACATAAAAATGACTGCATTATAACTTTTGCAGCAGATTTACTAAGCTTATGTTTACTTAAATCGCCTGGGGAGTTGGATGCTGATATTGTTATAGGTTCTTCTCAAAGATTCGGCATTCCTCTTGGATATGGTGGTCCACATGCTGCTTATTTTGCGACAAAAGAGAAATTTAAGCGTAGTATTCCGGGCAGAATTATTGGCTTATCTTTTGATAAGGAAGGAAAAAAAGCATATAGGATGGCTTTGCAAACTAGAGAACAACATATTCGAAGAGAAAAAGCAACTTCAAATATTTGTACTTCTCAAGTTTTACTAGCGGTAATGGCTGGAATGTATGCAGTTTATCATGGGCCAAAAAAACTGAAAAAAATTGCTGAAACAATTAGTTTTTATACTTCTGTTCTATCTGAATCACTAACTAAAATTGGATATAAACAAAAAAATGATGTGTTTTTCGATACGATTCTAATAGATACTGGTGATGTATCAAACAAAAACATAAAAGTCTATGCCGAAGACGCTAAAATGAATTTCAATTATATTTCTGATAACTTAATTTCTATTAGTATTGATGAAAAGGATGATTTACAAAATATTTCTGACATTATAAATGTGTTTTTAAAAGCAAAAAACAATAATAATAGTGATTTAGATAAATATATATGTCAATCACCAAAAAAAACAATTCCTCATAATTTTTTAAGAACAACAAAATTTTTAGAATATGATGTGTTTCAATCTTATCATTCTGAAACTGAATTAATGAGGTATATAAAATCATTAGAGAACAAGGACTTATCTCTGACACACTCTATGATACCCCTTGGATCTTGCACAATGAAATTAAATGCAGCAGCAGAATTATTTTCATTAAGCTCAACGGATTTTTCAAACATTCATCCATTTGCTCCATTAAACCAAGCAAGAGGATACCAAATTGTCTTTCATGAACTAGAGGAAGCTTTGTGTCAAATAACAGGAATGGCAAGTGTATCTCTTCAACCTAATTCAGGTGCTCAGGGAGAATACGCTGGATTAATGGTAATAAAAAAATATCATGAATTTAACGGTGATTTAAATCGTAAAATTTGTTTAATTCCATCATCTGCTCACGGTACTAACCCAGCAAGTGCAGTAATGGCTGGAATGACAGTTGTAATTGTTAAATGTGATGAAGAAGGTAACATTGATTTGATTGACTTAAAACAAAAAGTTCAAATACATAAAGAAAATTTAGCTGCTCTAATGATTACATATCCATCTACTCATGGTGTTTTTGAGGAAAATATCCTTGATATAACAAAAATAATTCATGAAGCTGGTGGTCAAGTTTATATGGATGGTGCTAACATGAATGCACAGGTTGGTTTAACAAACCCTAAAGAGATAGGTTGTGATGTTTGTCATTTAAATTTACATAAAACCTTTGCAATTCCTCACGGAGGAGGTGGTCCTGGCATGGGGCCAATTGCAGTTGCTGAACACCTAAAAGACTTTACCCCAAAAAGTGCAATAGTGAACTATGGTGGTAAACATGGTATCTCCTCAATATCTGCTAGTCCTTGGGGAAGTGGGCTTATTTTAACAATTTCTTACGCTTATATAAAACTTTTAGGATCAAAAGGTTTAAAAAAATGTACTGAAATTGCAATTCTTAATGCAAATTATTTAAAGACTCTTCTGGAACAAGATTTCGACATATTATACAAGGGAAAAAATAATACTGTTGCTCACGAAATGATTATTGATTGTCGTGTTTTCAAAGAAAAAAATATCAATGTTTCTGATATTGCAAAAAGATTAATGGACTATGGCTTCCATGCACCAACTGTATCATTTCCAGTACCAGGAACAATGATGATAGAACCTACAGAAAGTGAAAGTAAATTTGCACTAGATAACTTTTATAATGCAATGTCATCAATAAAAAAAGAAATTGAAAGTATCAAAGATGACGAAAATAATATTTTAAAAAATTCACCTCACACTCAAGAAATGATAACATCAGAAAGTTGGGACTACAATTACTCTAGAGAAGAAGCAGTATTTCCACTTAAATCTGTAAAACACAACAAATATTGGCCTAGTGTAGCAAGAATTAATGAAGTTCAAGGAGATAGAAACCTTATGTGTTCATGTGCATCAATTGAATTATATGAAAATAAAAAGAATCTAATTCCCTCATAAATTGCTAAATTTTTCGTATATTTAATGCCCCCATATTTCCTTATGTGTTGAGTTGGGGAATTTCATAGAACCGAAAATAATAACTTAAAAAAATAAAATATGAAACAAATTACTACTTTATTTTGCGTCTTGGCGATGCTATCTTTTTCATTTGCACAATCAAGTGCAAAAAAACAAGCTAAAAGATCTGCAATGCAAGGATCAATTAAAGCAATTAATTCCTCAGTAGAAAACAGATCTGCTGATTGTATTTGGGAAAGCGATTTTACAAATGTTCAAGACTGGGTTATAGATCATGACTCATCTGATTGTTCTCTTGACTGGGAGATTGGAGAAAACTTAGCATGTGAAGGGTTTTACCCAATTGAGTCAATTGTATCATCAGATGGTTTTTACGCAATGCTGGACTCAGACGAATATGGGGGAGAAGAAGGTGGAACAGAAACTGAAGATTCATGGCTAACTACTGCAACTTCAATTGATTGTTCACAATATACTGACGTCATTGTTGAATTTGACACATGGTACCAAAGCTATAATTCAGAAAAATGCTTTCTTGTTGTTAGTACAGATGGAACTTTTCCTACTGACTTAAGTCCAACAACTGAAGCTGATCCAAGTCAAGGAATCTATGAATTATTCCCTGACATCTCAGGAACTGTGCAAGCAAATACTGGAAACCCATTCACTAAAAGAGTAAATATTTCTGAATATGCAGGTGGAGAAAGCCAAGTATGGATAAGATTCAATTGGACTGGAACATGGGGCTATGCATGGTTTATTGATAGAGTTTGTATTACTCAACAACCAGCTAATGATATAGAATTATCTTATGGTGTTGTTTCTCACAATGGAACAAATGAAGAATATGGAAGAGTTCCAACAGCTCAAGTAAATGGAGAGATAAACTATTCAGCAGCAGTATTTAATTTTGGTACTGATGCTCAAACAGGCGTAGATATCTCACTGGACATCCTAGATGGACAAATGTATCCAGAAGCATCATCCATGTTTGGACCTGATAACACTTTTGGTCTTGATGCTGATGGATTCGTTGATTTTACTCAACCAGCTTATGGTCCTTTAGAGGCTGATGATATATTTTACTTTGATATGGGAGTAGATGCTAGCACAATGGGGCCAGATAAATATACAGCCATGTTTATTGCATCTTCTGACGATGATATGGATGGAGGTGAATTCTTTAGTGACAATACAGCTACAAGAGAATTTGAAATTACAACAAATGAATATAGTAGTGATGGTTTAGGAATGCACTCACTTGCGAGTGTTGGTAGAATTGGGTCAGGTTCATTTACTGATGCAGAAGATGGTCTTATTGTAATGGGTTATTATGATATTTCAACACCTACTGAAGTAGTAGGAGCGAGAATTATTTTAGATTCATTTGATTGGGGTAACTCGTTCACAACTCCGGGAACTGTTGAAGGTGGAGAAATTGTTTTATCTCTTAGAGATACCACACTTATTTCTAGTGAAACATGGCCAGGAGCAAGCAGTGTTATAGCAGAAACTGATTTTATCATGGTAACTGCTGACGATGTTACTAATGGTTACATTGATATAAAT